>ENA-OSET01000005-OSET01000005.1-sediment-metagenome-genome-assembly--contig:-NODE-5-length-251088-cov-13.504181_pt1 | contig 251088 bp, 229 predicted proteins | sample MGYA00237882_ERZ534229 | MGnify/ENA primary metagenome ERZ534229 (study PRJEB26408, sample SAMN06266212) | sediment metagenome | isolation source: Hudson Canyon methane seep mesocosm | place... | reverse complement strand
AATATGTATCATCATCTTTTAGTGTTGTTGGCGTTCCGTTTTCAGCTTCTTGTCTTGACCATATTTTTTTTCTACCAGTATTGCCCCACGCAGATTGTGATTCTCGTAAATACTCAAATCGCGAGATAACTTTTTCACAATATTCTTTGCTAGCAGCATTTGGAAAAATCTCTATAAAATTTTTATTATCTAGATATTTTGCAGGATTAATTGTACAAATCTTCATACTATTTATTATTTACACTATCATTCTATTAATAATTGGCACTCCTAATGCTATAGTAATTGCATTCTTGTGTTCTTTACTAAACTTAATTCCATTCATTGGTCCTTTTATTGGAGGAATTTTAATTTATCAAAAAATTTTTAAAAAAAATGAAAAAACCTACTAATGCTTAGATTAAATTAGACTTTTAAAACAAACATTCTAAGTATATTCTCGCTTTAATGATAAAAAAAATTATTATTTTAATAACATTTTTATGTAATGTTTTGTTTATAACATATTTATTTGCTGAAGAAAAAATAGTGAATGAAAAAAATACGGAAATAAATGTTTATAGTGGCATGTTTGATTTTAGTGATGATGGAAAAAAATCTGCAATAGTAGGTTTGCAACATCAAAATGAAAATCTTTTAAGAGATAGTTTTTTAGGAACTTTGTCTCCAGTTACTGGAGCAATGATTACTGCAGATAACGCAGCCTATGTTTATACTGGCGTTCAAGCACAATATAAAATAGGAAAGCTTGATATTACACCTAGCTTTACTCCAGGTCTTTATAATGAAGGAAATGGAAAAGATTTAGGTCATGTAGTTGAGTTTAAGAGTGAGGTTCAAGTATCTTTAAATTTATTTGAAAATAGTCAATTAGGAATGTCTTATAATCATATATCTAATGCAAGCTTAGGAGATAAAAATCCTGGGGCAAATAGTTATATGTTTAATTTTCTTCAAAAGTTCTAATTTAAATACATGAACTTGAAAGATTGTCATAATTATAATGACTTTAGAAAATTAGCTAAAAAAAAATTACCTTCACCAATTTTTCATTATATTGATGGTGGGTCTGATGATGAAGTCACATTAAGAAGAAACACAGAAGCATTTAATGATTGTGATTTAGTTCCTAATGTACTTGCTAATGTTGGAAAACCAGATTTATCAACAACAGTTTTTGGAAAAAAAATTGATTTACCAGTTTTTCTTTCTCCTACAGCAATGCAAAGACTTTATTATCATGAAGGTGATAAGGCTTCAGCACGAGCTGCAGAAAAATTTGGAACTTTTTATAGCATGTCTACAATGGCCAATAATACTATTGAAGAGATTGCTGATATTTCAAATGGACCAAAATTATTTCAACTATATGTTCATAAAGATCAATCAATTACGGACGACTTAATAGACAGATGTAGAGTGTCTGGTTTTAATGGTATGTGTCTAACAGTTGATACATTAGTTGCTGGAAACAGAGAAAGAGATCACAGAACTGGCTTTACTACCCCTCCAAAATTGACACTTCAAAGTTTATTGAGTTTTGCTATGAGACCTGAATGGGTATTTAATTATTTTACTCATAAAAAATTTGAATTAGCTAATATAAAAAATAAAACTACTTATTCAAAGTGGTTTCTTTTATGAGTGTTGCAAGGCTCTAATTTTAGAACTTTTTAAGATCTATAGTAATTAAAAAAAGTTTATTCGTATAATTGCACCGAAAAATAATTATCTTCTCATAAGAAATATTTATGAATAAAAATATTAGAGTATTTACGGATAATTTAATGATGACTTTGTAAAGTAACTATTTATGAATATCCTTAAAAGTTTACTAACTATCCTTTTATTTATTTTATTTTACTTTGTGTATACTTATTTTGTTTATACTCAAGAATCTGTATCAAAATATGGAAATAACACAATATCACCGGCATTTAATTTTATTGGTTTACGCTGGCCACTCATGGTTAACCACGCTTCACCCCGAACAATTAAGTGAAAGGCCGCCTTCGCACCAGACTCGATGGACATTCCCCAAGGTGAGCAGAAACATTCGTTGAAATAGACGCTGCCACGCAAGCGTATGGTGCGGAGAATATCGCCCAATACATCCATAAACGCCTTCTCCCTAGAATATTGAACAAACAAACAATTTTTCAACACGACCAGACATTCCCGGCTGCGACTCCGCAATGAATAATACATTTCATGGCAACCGCCACTTACAATAGAGGATACCATATGTTTAAGATCGCACGAAAACTGACACTCACCACGCTTGTACTCACCGCCTTGGCCAGCACCGCCCACGCCGGATTACCCGACCCAGGGGTAAGCTTTATAAAAGGTCACACTGCCATTGTTGTCACCGACCCACAAAACGATTTTCTCAGCCCAAAAGGTGTTACTTGGGGCTTAGTTGGCAAAAGTGTAACCGCCAACAAAACCGTCGAAAATATTGATAGCCTCTTCGCAATAGCCGACAAGAAAAACATTCCAGTGTTTGTGTCGCCTCACTACTACTACCCGCACGACCACAAATGGCAGCACGGCGGCGCCTTAGAAAAAGCGATGCATGGTATGGGTATGTTTGACCGTAAAGACGCACTCAGTGTAGAGGGCTTTAAAGGTTCCGGCGCTGACTGGCTTGCACAGTACAAACCCTACATTAACAACGGTAAAACCGTGGTCACCAGCCCGCACAAAGTATATGGCCCCGAAACCAATGACATGGTTTTGCAGTTGCGAAAAGCGGGGATAAGCAAGATTATTTTGGCAGGGATGTCAGCCAATTTGTGTACTGAGGCACACATGCGTGAATTCATGGAGCAAGGTTTCGAAGTTCAAGTAGTATCCGATGCCACGGCCGCCGCACAGCTGCCCGGCCTAGACGGATATGCGGCCGCGATGGTAAACGTGAGAATGATTGCCAACTCAGTTCGCACCACAGAGCAGACACTCGAGCAAATTAACAGGGAGCTGTAAGGCCACGGATGTGAATTGATCGGATTAAAAATCCTTCCACTTGGACGGGCTAGTTACTGAACTTGGAGCCATTCAATTAATTTGAGTGGCTTTTAGCGCAGAGCTAACCACTGAGACTTATTTCAAATTTATAGATAACAAGATTGCTCGCTCTCTACGAGGAGCAACTTAGTTATTAACTGCCAATCAACCAACTACTTTCTATCTATTGACTCACCACCACACGGTTTCGCCCTTGTTCCTTTGCCTGATATAAAACCTTATCTGCACGCCGTAAGGTGTCATTGAAATGCCTATCCTTGGTGCTTAATTCAGCTACACCTATGCTTGCACTGAAAGTTAGAAGGTTCTTTGAAGGAGTATTAATTTTTAGATCGGAAATTTCACGTCTTAATCTCTCCGCCAATTCTAAAGCTTTATCAATTTTGGTCTCAGGTAAAATAATAGCAAACTCTTCGCCGCCAATTCTCCCTGCTATATCTGTGGATCGAATAACTTCTATAATTTTCTTTCCAAGCAATTCAATTACCTCATCACCTGTGGCGTGCCCATGGCTATCATTGATTATTTTAAAGTTATCCAAATCTATCATAACAACGGTATATTGATGCCTATAACGTTTGGCAAGTGCCTCTATCTTATTTGCTTGTTCGAAGAAAGCTCTACGGTTATTTAAACAGCTTAGTGGATCTGTTTTCGCGAGAATCTCTGCTTGTTTTTTAGCTTCTGTTAGCTTTATAGTTCTCTCTCTAATTTGCTCCTCTAAAGAATCGTTCAATCTTCTAAGATCGGCTTGAGCTATTTCTCGTTCTGCCATCTTGCGATCACTGATGTCTTGAACTACTCCTATGGATTTAATAATCTTGCCCTGCTCATCGAACAACGGTTCGGATATTTCACGTATGTAAATCTGTTTGCCTGCCTGATCATTAATTCGATACTCAATGTCGTATCCTTGTTTACTTTCACATGTACGGACCCGAGCAAATCGCTCGCGATCGTCCTCGTGAACAAGGTTGGCATTTGTCACCCCGCTTGTTAGCGTCTCAATCATCTTCTCAATGGTCATCCCATAGATTTTGGCACACTGTTCCGAGCAACTAAAAAGCCGTTCGTTTATTTCATCCCACTCCCAATAACCCAGCTTGCCAATTTTTTCTGCCTGATTAAATAAGAGGTTGATTTTATGCATCTTTTCTTCGGCTATTACGTTCTCGGTGATATCCATGAAGGAGACAATAATTTCATTTAGATTCCCGCGCTTAAAAACTGGAACAGCACTGACACGAACCCACACGATATCACTGGTATCTGTACGTGCTATACCCAGATCCATCTTATGCATTGGCTCCAACGAAGCAAGAACCTGATTAACAGGGTAATTCTTGACCTCTACGGGAGTTCCATCTAGGTGCAAAAACGACCATCCTGGGTCGATGGCTATTCGACCCTTCGCCTGAGATTCCGTTATTCCTAACAACTCTAATGCTTTGCCGTTGATTAAAGAAATGCGGGTGTCCGTTGCGTGCACAACCACAGCAGCTGAGATATCTTGCACCAACTTGCCAAATCGTTCCTCCCCTTCAGACAGTTTTTCTTGCGTCTTCTCAAGTGCGGCTTCAGCAAATTTTCGTTCCTGCTTGTCATGCCGTTGGATCAAACCAGCAAACCCGTCAGTATAGTCAGACACGAAATCAAAAACTTCTTGCTGACATTCCCTCGTTAGTTCCGCGACGATCCGCCGTTTGTCGCTTCTGTCTTGCCTGGTTGTAATAATCCCTGCTTTCTCAAGCGACCTTAATAATCTCCTCGCTGTAGTTGCAGGTATCTCCGTTCCAAGTGAAATATCTGTAACTGCGACAGTTTTTTCACACAGTTGGCTTTCAATGAGATAATAAAGAACTTCCCAGTGAGATACCTTTATCGTGTCCAATATCGAGGCGCTGCAAATTTCAGTAATAATTTTGAGCAAGCGCCTCTTTAACGTATGGTGCCGGTATATGCCCGACTCAACAATTAACGATAAGGTTGCTTTGTAATTTGATGGTTCTGCTTCTATCGAACTCATACTTTGATGCTGCCAAATATCTCTAAATATACGAGGAGAATAATTAGTATTGCAGAAAACAACAGCAATATCGCACCTATTTCCGCCAAATTGGTCGCTAATATTTGAGCATTATAAAAGCTGCTAGGGTTCTAGCGTAGCCTAGGCGTTCGATCACTTCCGATGTTACTTTCGGAAGCTCTCCTATTAGGAACGACTATCTCTGCCGTTTTGATCTTCCCCTGATCTCGGCAACGACTGGCTTGGTGGCAAAGTAGGCTATTTATTCAGATAGACTTATGTCAATTTTCGGTCAGCGTTGTGGCAACCCTGATTATATCAAGACACCATTATGACCCTTTTAACAAAGCGATGAGAGCTATTTCAATATCAATAAAGTGTAACAAACACCTTTAATCATTCACTCCCTCCCATGATTAGACTGTGGATTTGCAATGGTTTATTTGATTGCCATCATTAAAAGCCCGCCACTTGGAAGCCTTTTTATTTCCCTACCCGTAATGAACGGCGCAATTCATGAATCACCCAATCGACAAATACCCGCACTCGAGTCGACATCAATTTTGAGTGTGAGTAAACAACGCTCACAGGCAATAAAGATGGTTCAAAATCTTCGAGAAGCAGTTGTAAAGCGCCTGAGGCAATATCATCTTCCACCATATACGACAAAAACATACCCAAGCCCATCCCCGACTTCACCGCCGTTAAAGCCGCCGAAGCCTGGTTGCACACCAACGGCCCTTCAATTGGAATAAGGTGGATTTTATCCCCCTCGTGCAGCTGCCAACTAGCGCCATGGCTTAAGCCTGTAAAACGTATACAGGGCACCAACAAGAGGTCTTTGGGCTGACGTATAGACGGCAAACTGTTTAGCAATTTTGGGGTAGCACAAATAACACGCCGCACAGACCCCACATTTTTAGCCACCATTGAGGAGTCGGCCAATGGGCCGATACGAATTGCCACATCAATGCCCTCTTCCACCAAATTAACGTTGCGATCATCTAAACTGAGCTGAACCTTTAGCTGGTCATTTTCATGCAAGAACTTGTGTAGTAAGGGTGCGACCTTTAAAGAGCCAAACATAACGGACGCAGACACCAGTAACTTACCACTGGGCTTTCGGTGCTGAGCACTCAAGGCCAATTCTGCCGCGTCAACATCGAACAAAATAGACCTGCAGCGCTCAAGGTACAGCCGCCCCTCCTCAGTGAGAGTTACGGTTCGCGTGGTCCGATTTAACAAGCGCGTTTTGAGATGAGCCTCGAGACCAGCCAAGGTGCGCACCACCGTTGGCAGAGAGGTGTCTAGTGTGTGCGCTGCACCCGTTAGGCTGCCAGCGTCCACTATATGCACAAAGGTTGTCATAGCGTTGAGCTTGTTCATAGCAATAAACAGATATCCGAAGGTTTATTACTCCATATATTGCAATAGTTTTATACCTTTTACACCATTTATTCCACAAACAGGAATGGTCAAACTGTACAACAGATGGCATCGGCTCTCTAAGCATTTAAAACTCCCTATATTCAAGCAAAGGAACAACACTATGAAAACTGCAATTCTGATTTTATCCGACCCAAGCCAAGGCCAAGAAGAGGCTCTAGGCCGCGTATTTAACGCGCTCGCCACAGCCTACGATTTTAAAGAAAACGGCGCTGAAGTGAGTGTTATGTTTAACGGCACTGGCACTCGTTGGATTGCTGAGCTAAACAACCCTGAGCACCCTGTATTCGCTTTGTTTGAAGCGGTGAAAGACACCATTGCAGGCGTATCGTGTGGCTGCGCGGACGTTTTCGGTTCAGCGGAATCTGTAGAAGCATCAGGTTACGACTACCTGACTGAAAACCAAGTGCCTGGCACTCGCGGTTTACCAAGCTTGTACAAGCTGAGCCAGGAAGGCTACAAGATAATCACCTTCTAAAAACGCCTTTGATGGAATGGCGCCAAAGGGCGCCTTTCTCTTAGAGGGCTCCCCCCTTTCATACGGTCTATCCATATTTTTCAGAGGGCTTGGTCATGGCAACTCTTTCACCTTTCCACGATGGCGAACGACACGTTCAGCAACTCGCAAAAGAAAGTGACTTTGCTCAGCGTAATGGCACAGTTATCACCGACACTATTTTGCCCGGCGCCATTCCTTTTATTGCCCAGCAGGCTATGTTGGTGGTGAGTAGCGTTGACGCCAACGGGCAAGTTTGGTCCTCGGTATTGATTGGCAAACCTGGTTTCATTCACGCATCAGACCCGCACAATTTAATCTTGGATAGAGGTAATACCTTCAGTAATCCGCAAGATTGCTTTTGGCAAAATATTCGTCACAACCCCAACATAGGCATGCTGGTAATTGAGCTCAGCACACGCCGTCGCTTTCGCGTCAATGGCAGCATAGAACTTCACGATAATAAATTCTTACATATTCACGTTGACGAAGCGTATCCCAATTGCCCCAAATACATTCAGCGCAGGCAAGCAGAGCTGACGGCCTCCCCTGTCCGCGCAAACCAAGCTGCTCCTGCCACAGGTACCGAGCTATTACCGGAACACCTCAAACTCATTCACAGCGCTGATTCACTTTTTGTTGGCAGTGCCGTTCCGCAACAATATAACTCTAACACTACCTATAGAGCCGACGCCTCACACCGCGGCGGCAATCCAGGTTTTATAGAACACATCGACGACAATACTCTGCGTATCCCAGACTACAAAGGCAACAGTATGTTCAATACTTTGGGGAACATTCACACTTACCCAAAAGCAGGTATTGTTTTAATCGATTTTGAACGAGGTGTGCTGCTGCAGCTAAGTGGCGACGCAAAAATCCTGTGGGCGCAAAACGACCCAGACAATCAAAGTGGTGGCACAAAACGTTACTGGGAACTGAAGGTGTCTGCCTGGCAGGAGTCAGAGTTACCAGATTCATTAAGCTGGCAGTTTTTCGATTACTCACCACACAACCCCAGGAAAACTAAAGTCGGCAGTCAGGTCATCGAAGAATTGACACTCAAAATAAGCCAAGTAGAAATAAAAAGCCCCACGATAACGCGCTACCGCTTAAGTGCTACTCAGGGTGGCATTTTACCCGCCTTTGAGGCCGGAGCCCACCTGCCAATTGAGGTAAAACTAGCCAGCGGAGAGTGGGTAGAGCGACACTACTCAATTCTCTCATCTCCGCACGACAATCGTTTCTATGACATTGCTGTAAAGCGTGAAACCGCCGGCAGAGGTGGCTCTCTACAGCTTCATAAACAACTAAAAATCAACGCAACACTAAAAGCGAAAGCGCCACGCAATGCGTTTCCACTCAGCACTATTGGCAAGCATACAATTCTTGTAGCCGGTGGCATCGGTATTACGCCCATTTTCTCAATGTTAAGAATTTTAGTTGAGGCGCAGGCTTCTTTTGAAATTCACTACACCGCCAACAGCCAAGAAGAGCTAGCATTTGCGACGGAGATCTTTGCTCTCGCCAAGCAACACGCCCACTTCTATTGCTCATACCCAAACACCCATATCACTGAGTTCACGGTTAAAAACTCACGCTTGAATATCGAGCGACTAATGGAAAAACCCGATGCCGGCACTCACATCTACCTCTGTGGTCCTGTGCGTATGATCGAAGCGGTGAGAGACGCAGGCAATTCACAGAACTGGAATACTGGGCAAATACACTTCGAAAGCTTTGGCAACAACGCGTCCAGTACAGACAAGGCTATTAAGGTCACCTTACAAAAATCCGCTCAGGTTATTGAGGTTCAGGCCCAACAAACAATTTTGGCCGCTTTACTAGACGCCAAAATTTCGGTGCCATTTGACTGCCAACGCGGAGAGTGCGGAATGTGCGCAAGCACTATTATCGAAGGAGAGGCAGAACACCGCGACGTGTATCTAAGCAAAGAGGAGCGGCAACAACAAATGTGCGTTTGCGTGTCACGTGCTAAGAGCACCCATATTACCCTCGACCTATAAAACTACTGGAGTGAGTCTGAAATGAAACGCGTATTAATGTTACTGGCCAATGGGGTAGAACCCTTGGAGATGGCTGCCTTTACCGATGTGCTAGGCTGGGCCTCACTCATTGGTGAAGTAAATATTGAATTGATTGATGTAGCGTTGCACAAAAATATCGCTACTACATTCGGACTACAACTAAAACCCAATCACTTGTTGAATGAACTGGATCTCAACAGTTTTGACGCCCTAGCCCTACCCGGAGGTTTCGAACCATCTGGGTTTTATGACGACGCGCTTAGCGAGGAGTTTCTGGAGGTAATCCGGCATTTCTCCGATCGAAAACAAACAGTTGCCAGCGTTTGCGTGTCATCTCTTTCACTGGGCACAGCCGGAATTCTAAAGGGCAGACGCGCCACCACTTATCATCAAGTGGGCGGCAGACGGAAACAACAACTCGAAGCTACGGGGGCACAATTTGTCGACACCCCTCTTGTTATTGATGAGCATATCATCACGTCTACTGGCCCCGGCACAGCGCTTGAGGTAGCTTTCGAATTATTGACGCGCCTAACTAACGCGGACTATGCCAATGTCGTGAGGGAAAAAATGCGCATTCCAAATCCCAGCCAAATCTGGCTCGAAAGCCCACAGGTCCGCTCTTAAACTCTTTTCTCAATTCTGCGCTGTGTGTCTACTCAGCGCCGCTCTTCCGGCAAGCAATGCCTATTTATCGGCAAGTTGTCGCCAGTCTTATTTCCTGTCAGCGCCACTTCGCTGATTTATTGAGCGGTTTCTGGGTATATATCTGTTTTACAGTAACTTTCGGACGTTTTTTTGTTCGCCCAATAGTTGGCATAGGCTTTGCAAATCCCTCTCATAATTTCGATAGCTGTTGCCAAGGATTAAGCGAATTGTGATGAACAAGGATTATTTATTCGGTCTTGCGCTGTCTACGCTAGCGCTGCACAGCACCGCCAGTCACGTTCCTGAAACAGACTGTGTTGTCGACCTGAAAAATAGAGAAGCTTGGATTGCCGAATACTCACCAACTATTAGTTGCTCACCCGGCGAAATTGTTTTGTCTCTGCCAAACCGACAAAATGATGCCGAGCAACTAACCTTGAGCTTCAACTCCAAGGGCGAGTTGTTGGAAAAAGCAGTACACATCGGCAATGGGTATTACCGCTGGTCATTTCGTTATCACAGCAATGGCGCCCTGGCTTCATTGACTTACCCAAGTGGCGCAAAGAGTCGCCACAACGAAGCATCACCAATAACGTCTTTAATGACAACAATTCTCGCGACCAATGAACGCAGCATCGCCGCGGCTTCAGATATAAATCCACGCTATCAAAACCATGTCTTGGCCTCACTGCCACTTGACACAGATGAAGGCATCTATCGCAGCACCGAAATTTTGCAAGATCTATTAGGCATATATTTTCTGGACGACTATGAATATATACCAGCGCTTGAAATACTAAGAATACGCGGTTTAGTAAACAGTAAACTATCGACTTACTACGCTCATTTCAGCGCTTCAAAGCAACTGTTAGCACTTTCTAACAGTGAGGGAGAAATACTCAGCGAGTTTGTTTATCAATCCGGCGAACTGAGCTACGAAATTCGTCACAAGGTACTCCATTCCTCAACTGCGACTGAAACTGAAGGGCGTGGGCTTGCCGCAAGGTTATCGCGCAAACCCATTGTTGTCAGTACCACAATTACCCCTATCGCGAATGCTGCACCATCAATTTCTTCGTCAGGCACAACCGCGGGTGTGAGCTTAGATTTGTCAAATAAGTCGTTTCACCAGCGCAAAACACAAGCGACACACAGTCAAATCGACAGTGACAAAGACGGCTTACCCGATCTCTGGGAGCAATTGTACTTTGCCACCCTCGATAGAGACGGGCGCGGTGACTTTGATCGCGACGGCCGCTCTGATCGTGCTGAATTTCTGCGTAACAGCAACCCTAAACTTAAGTTGGACGGCACTCGGCACCGCAATACTCAAAGCCAGTTAAATGCCCTGTTGCACCAAATGTAAGGCCGCATCCAATTTAAGGCCACACCAAATTAAAATGAACTATCACTATTCAAAGGACGCCTCATGATCGCTCCCCCAAAATGGACCAAACTACTCACTCTGTCGGCCTCGCTGTTTTTTGCCTCAGCACACAGTGAAATAACCCACAATGGCTCGGTATCCATGCTTCGGGGGCACATTGCCACTGAGGGCGAAACGAGCGTTGGTAGCTGGTCAAGTATTCAGCTGTCGGGGTTAGACGCAAGTGAAGCCTGCCCAGGGGAAGACGAAGGCCTAGGTAAACTTGCCTACCTAAGTCTTTCAGACAGCGAGGAATTTATTTTAACCCTGCTGCTCTCAGCGTATCTAGGCGGACACCAAGTTACGGCCACTATCGATGACGGCAACCAGTTCCAAGGGTATTGCAAACTAACAAAGCTGGCCTTACTTCCCGCATCAGCGCAAGGCAATGAGCCGCTGGAAGAAATACTAGAACTCGAGCACGAGAATCTGGTCTCGATTTACACCATGGACGCTTTGAACAGCAACATACTCAGCGATGCCAGTCGCTATGGCATACACGGCACCGCTTCTGGCGTTAAGCAGGTCGGTGGTTTAATTGGTCAAGCGCTCAGCTTCAACCGTGCCGACAACATCGTTGATTTTGGCAGCGCACACAAAACAGTGTTCACAGGCAGTGACGCCAAATTCGCCTTCAGCCTTTGGGTGAAAACAACCAACACTTCGGGCTTCAATCGCTTAATAACTAAGTCTACCGCAGACAAAAACGGTGGCACTCTTCGCCAAATGGTACTGCAAACTGACACTCAAAATAATGTGCTCTTTGGCTGGTATGGCGACAACCAAGGGCAGAATCGTCGAATTATTCGCGGCGGTAATTTAGCCCGGAACGTATGGCAACACATTGTGGTGTCTTATAACGGCAGCCTAGATACAAACAACGGTTTAGATCGCGTCTCGATGTACATAAATGGCGCTAAGGTAAGCTCATCTCTCTATGTTAACGGTGGCGAACTGAGCGACATTTTTGACGGTAACGGCAGCCTGACATTCGGAGCTGAAAAAGGCACTCAGAGCAGCAGCTCTGTTGGCCTGAACGGCAATCTAGACCAAGTACGCCTGTTCAATCGCGGCCTAACGCCCAGCGAAGCACTTCACCTCTACAACGAAGGTCAGTAAACCTTCTGCATCGGCCGTAACCCGCTATGGGATACGGCCTTTTTCATATTCCCCCAAACCTAATAGTCATCTGCCCACGTTTGTCGCGGGGTTTCACCCTGAGCTCGCACGTGATGTTCAACGAAGCGAACAAAGTGTTCTATTTTAGCCGGTAAGAATTCTCGCTTAGCGTACACCAACCAAACCCCATGACCTTTTGGCCGAGTTCGCGAAGCTAAAACCTGCAATTGTTTTTCTTGCAACCAGCGCCTAGCTACAAAGTGTGGCAACTGAGCTAGCCCCAAACCCTGCGCGCACAATGTGGCCGAGGCCTCACCGTCATCCACAATAAACTGCTGCCCTGGGTCTATGTACAATAATTTTTTCCCCTGGGTAAGCATTACTGGATTAAGACGTCCACTCTGCTTGAAGCGAAAGCGCACCCATGGGTGATCCGAATAGTGCTCTGGCAATATTGGCCCATGCCGTTTTACGTAGTCGGGCGATGCACAAATAAGAAAATCGATTGGGCTCAGCTGTCGCGCCACTAAACTAGAGTCATCCAGGGTGCCGCTACGAATAGTCACGTCAATACCGTGTTCAATCATGTCTACATAACCATCATCGAAACTGAGCTGCAGCTGTATTTTGGGGTGTAGGCGAGAAAACTCCTCCATCAATGGCAGTACATACTGTCGACCATAAGAGACGGGCAGATTCACCTTAAGACAACCCTCAGGCTCGCGATTACCTTGCCGCAAACCATCCTCACAGAGCTCCAAGTCGAGGAGAAGATCCCGTGCTTTCGCCGCATAACGCAAACCAGCATCCGTAAGAGTCACTTTGCGAGTTGTTCGATAAATCAATTGCAAGTGCAGCTCGCCCTCAAGCCGAGCCATGGCCTTACTGACCGCGGAGGGTGTCAACGCCAAAGCTACGGCCGCGCTGGCAAAGCTGCCTTGATCCACCACGGCGAGAAAAATTTTCAATAAATTGAGCTTATCCATTGGTGATTTATTTTCACTACAGTAGTTATTGAGACGACATTTAATCACGGATGATAATTAATTAGAATGGCCGCCTAAACTACTTATGGAGCTTTATGATGAAAACACTGCAATGGAAATTCTTTGCCATTTTACTGGGCGCAATAATAGCCTCTTCCACTTTCGCCGCCGACAAGCGCATCGGTATTGTTGTATTTGACGGCGTTCTGACCAGCGATGTTACCGCACCTATTGAAGTATTTGGTGCTGCCAGCAAAAAGGCCTGGTTTTCAGACTATGCCGTTACTGTGCTTTCGGCAACACAGCAAAAAACCATACAAACCGAGGAAGGTTTAACCATCGTCGCCGATGCCACCATTTACGACAAACAAGAATTTGATGTTGTGATCGTTGCCAGTGCCTATGACATGGATCCAGTTTTAGACAATGATGACCTCACTCACTTTATTAAAACTCAAGCCAAAGAAGCCTCTTGGATGGCAAGTAATTGCTCAGGCGCCTTTCTTTTAGGTCAGGCGGGCGTGCTAGATGGCAAGAAAGCCACGACTTGGGCGGGGGGCGAGAAAGGGCTCGCAAGCGCTTTTCCCAAAGCCCAGGTTGTATTCGATCAAAATGTTGTGGTTGATCAGGGCCTTATTACTTCAAATGGCGGACCGGTGAGCTATCAGGCGGCATTTACTTTGCTCGCGAAGCTCAGTAGTGAAGATTTTTCCAATGAGATTTCGGAAGCTATTCAGTTCAATCGACTGAGAAGTGCGTTCTAAGGGAGCGCCCATGCCTGCAGCATTACAAAAAATCTGTACGGGACGGGGTATTGTCGATGGAAAGGGTAAATGAGAATCAAAGGAAGGAGGAGCAGATATTAAATCTCCATTCCCGCCTAGGCGGGAGTGGAGTAGAGATTCTATTAAAAAGTAAGGTTCCAGATAAAACTCTGATCGAGAACACCGTCGATCTTCACAGTCATCGTGAGAATTCCGGTTCCAGTTTCCTCGGGCACTAAATTAATACTGTAAGGGCCGTTAGCGGAAATTGTGTTTGTGGGAACTTCAAAGGCCGTATTACCCGCTAGTTTTACCTTGCCACTAACCGCTTCAACAGTGAAGTCAATTTGAGTGCCACCGGGTAATGAATTGCCATTTATATCCGAAAGCACCAAGTTAGAAATTGTGTTGCTAAGGCCAAAACCAGGTAGGTTAATGGTGCCGTTTGCCGCTCCAAAGTTACCTTGATTGAAGAAGACCACGTCAGCCGATGACATGGTGAATGTGAAAGTTCTCGCAATCGTTACTGAGGTTGGAACATTAGCTGGGCAAAGCGCAGAGGGGTCAATACCACTCATGCAGGGTCCGTTCCACTCGCCGTCCGCTAAGTCTCTAACAGTATTCTCATTGGCATCGACAAAGAATTCGCCCAAGTCATAGAAACCATTTTCATTTTCATCAATGTAAGCTTCCGCTAAATCTTGGTCGCCAGAGACGTTGAAATTGTCTCCTGCGTCAAAGACGTTGTTGCCGTTGAGGTCGTCAAATTCTTCAGCGCCAGTGGTGTGCGCCAGTATAGTCACTTGGCCATTGCTTGGCCCAGGGTTTGCGCTGATCCATTTCACGTCAGAACACTGCCCGTCTACCAGCAAACACGAATCATCAATATTACCGGCTTCTGTAGAAGCAAAACTCACCCGAGTGCCATCTGGCACGGCGTTACCAAAGAAGTCTGAAGCAATCACGCTAAAATTAATGACCACGCCATCGACACCCCAAGCATGGGGATTATGCTTGTCCAGTGACAAAGAGAAACGATTCGCCACAGGAATGCCGGTTGAAATAGTAATGTCACCCGAACTCGCCGTGATGCCAGTGCTTACGTGTTCAGCAATCACTTCCACTGAAGTAGAGATGGTGCCGCTTTGTAAAACGGTTGTCACAAGGCCTTGGCTGTCGGTTACGTCTGTATCCGAACCTTCAGCTAGACGAATACCACCAACGGTAGAGCTGGTAGTGAAACTAACTTCTTCACCAATAATGGGAGCCGATTGCTCGCCCACTAAGCGGAAGGTCAAGACTGCGGTTTCATCGGCACCCAAACCTGCCAATGACAACTGTGAGGGCACAACTGACACAAACTCCACACCCAACACTTGGTCGGACTCTATTGTTAAGGTAACAGGAGAAGAGTGAATTACGGCATTAATGGTTACTGAAGCGGTGACAACATCGTCACCTGAACAACCCGCTGCGGTGTAGGTTGTTGACGCAAGGCCTGAAACTGTCGACACCTCTGTGGCGCTAAAGGACGACAGGCCGTTAGACGCACAGTCGGAGGCAAAAGTAATTGAGTAAACGTCGGTAACCGCAATATTGTTATTATTGCTGTCCACTACATTCACCGAGATCTCTGTTGAGGCCCCCGCTTGTAAACTTGTCTCTGTGGCTTTGGCCTGATTCTGAACAAAGTCAGCGCCAGTACCATTTCCCATTACAACCACTGCGGCCGCCGGGTCGGTAGTTGAGCCGCCCCCTTGAGTGCGAGGATCAACAGCGTCACTTCCGCCCCCACCGCCACAGGCGACTAAAGCACTACCTAATACTGATAACAGGGTTAAATTGCGCATTATTTTCAGGGGAGGACTTACCATTAACATTATTTTGCTTACTCCATTGAGCTCAATCAGTCATTTGAGCAGGGATCGAATTGTTAGCCTATTCGCTTACTACTGGTATTAAGACGCCAAGCTATTCCTTAAGTTACTGAAGAATAAACGCCATATTCCCAGAAGTCCACCGCTACGGGCCGTGTAAGCACGATCTATACGCGCCATAGAATCAACCTTTGCAAGCTATCCTACCCTATTGTTTATACAGAAAAATGTGCTCTCAATCACAAGCCACAACAACAAGCCAAAGTCGGGCGAGGCGATATTGATCAAATCGGAGGAAATATAGGCGATAAACTGAGTGACAACTCAGCCTTTGAAGAGGAAATTTAAGGTGTGAATAAGCGTTAAATGAAATGCAAAACTACTTTCACAATAAGGTAAATACACACATACCAAACAATCGTCATAAACACCCCCGCCACAATAAAATGAATGGGCCTGCCTTGTTCAAAATCACGTTTGCGGTTTTTGTCACTCTGTACACCAAAAAACGAGGCCAAAATACTCACCAGCATTTGCAAAAAACTCAATGTTTGCACAGGTTTTTCGTCTTCAAGTACCTCAGTATTCACTTGGGCCAAAGGTTTCATAGCGATCCTCCTCAAAACTAATAGAGTAGTGTCTTGGCAAAAAAAGAACAGCATCAAAAATTGATTAAAAAACCGGATCAGATTAAGATCAAAACCACGTTACACCCTGTCTCACGAGCCTAAAACTGGCCACTCATGAAACGATACGAAGCCCTAGCGGACAAAATAGCCACGCTTATTCGCAGCGGCGCTCTCAAGGCCGGTGATCGCATACCCTCAATTCGTCAAGCCAGCGCTCGCTACAGTGTCAGCCCATCGACGGTATTCCAAGCCTATTACCGCTTAGAAGGCCGAGGCTTGATTCGCGCCCGCGAACGCTCAGGCTATTATGTGAGCGACAAGGCCCCAAGGCTTTTGCCAGAACCACAAGCCTCACAAGCCGTAGCAACATCGAGCGACGTGACGGTCAGCGAGTTAGTCTTCTCTGTATTAGAGTCTATGCAAGACACCGATATAGCCCCCCTGGGCGCGGCTTATCCCGCTGCCGAACTCTTCCCTCTAGAGAAACTCGCACAATCTCTTGCTCGCGCCAATCGCCATGTAAACCCGAGCAGCAGTGGCGCCAACCTCAGCCCCGGCAACGAAGCTTTGCGACGAGCAATCTCGCTTCGATATATGACCTCGGGGCTCAGTGTCGGCGCAGACGAAGTACTCATTACCAATGGCGCTCTAGAGGGGCTCACCCTAGCATTGCAAGCGATTACCGAGCCCGGTGATTTAGTGGCGATTGAGTCCCCCACCTTTTATGCCGTACTACAAATTGTTGAGCGCCTTAAACTTAAAGCCATTGAAATCCCCGTACACCCCAGCGAGGGGCTAGATCTGGAGGTGCTAAGCGAGGCTCTAAAAAACAACACTATTAGCGCATGCTGGTGCATGAGTAATTTCCAGAACCCTATGGGCGCCACCATGCCGGACATCAAAAAGCAGGATCTAGTGACATTGCTGGGCCAATACGAGGTCCCCTTAATTGAAGACGATGTCTATGGCGAGCTCTACTTTGGCAGCACTTACCCAAAACCCGCCAAAGCCTTTGATGAGCTGGGCCTGGTTATTCACTGTGGCTCCTTTTCTAAATCACTCGCACCTGGCTACCGGATAGGCTGGGTCATTGCCGGGCGCTACCAAGAGCGAATTCGCCGAGATAAATTAATGACCACCCTCTCCGCCAGCGTTCCCGCACAGCTGGCCATTGCCGACTACATTAGCCGTGGAGGCTACGACCGTCACCTGCGAAGATTGCGGCATTTTTTGGAAGACCAACAAGCCCTAATGACCAGTGCCATAGCCTCGCACTTTCCAGCAGGGACCAAAGTCACTCGCCCTCGAGGCGGATATTTTTTATGGCTAGAACTACCCAGCAATATCGATTCGCTCGCGCTCTACCATGCGTGTTTAGCCAAAGGGATCAATCTTGCGCCAGGTCCCATATTCTCGGCGACGGAAGACTATGGCAATTGTATCCGCCTCAATTATGGCCAGCCCTTAGGCCAAATCACCTCAGCGGTAGAAGCTGTAGGCAAGATTGCGCGTGGGCTAAACCAATAATAAGGCGCGAGCTGTGGTAGAGTGCGCGCTGAAATTTCAACCACCAATAATCGAGACTGTATGAACCCCTGGACTGTATTAGGCGTAGCCCAAATTCCCAATGACGGTGGTGAGCTTACCTTGTCGCAACGCGCCGAAGAATTTTCCATTCGCCTGTCCGGCGTGCGTGGCGAATTAATGAATAGCCGAGTGCATGGTTCAGAAGAAGCCTTGGCTGAATTGGGCTGTGCTAAATTGGCAAGTGAGGAAAAAGCACACGTACTGGTGGGCGGCCTAGGTATGGGCTTCACCCTGGCGGCTGCACTCAAAGCCGTGTCGACCACATCCAAGGTAACCGTCGCCGAATTAATCCCGGAAGTGGTCGAATGGAATCGTGGTCCACTGGGCGATTGTGCGGGTAAACCGCTAGAAGACAATCGTACTCAGGTACACCAGGGCGATGTAGGCGAATGCTTTAAAAATGGTAGCGCAAAACTCCACGCCATTTTACTGGATGTAGACAATGGCCCCGAAGGGCTCACTCAATCAGACAACAATTGGTTATATTCTCTGGATGGCCTAAACGCCATGTTCAACACTCTGCACCCTGAAGGCATGCTGGCCATTTGGTCCGCTGGACCAGACAGCTTGTTTACCATTCGTTTAAAAAAGGCAGGTTACAAAGTAACTCAGAGAACCGTGAGAGCACGCCCGGGCAAGGGTAGTCGGCATACAATATTTCTTGCACAAAAACCTTGGCGCTAGGTAAATAGTAAGCTGTAAATTAATCGCCCTGGCATAAATGCAAAACTTCCGGCAATGAGTAAGCCGCCAATATACAGCCCCACCATTCGGCCTTTGTGGGTTTTAATGTCGCCTCTTCTGGCGGCAAAATAAGCCGACGGTACGGAGAAAAACACCAAAGCGCTGAACAAATGAATAAAGCCAAAATGGTCCAGTAACGTTGGACCTACCTCCGCGGACATAAACAAAGTAAAAGTGGCTGTCACCAGCATCAATACCATGTAGGTTTTGCCCAACAGCCTGTGAACAGGTGTGCCTTTACGGTTCAATAGCAGGTAAGTAGCGATGAGAAATGCAGGAAATACCGTTGCCAGATGAGCATAAGCCAATTGCAAGTACGTCATTTAAATATCAACCTCAGAAAACTAAGATTAGCAATATAGCGCTTATTGAAAAAATTGCCAGCCACTTATAAATAACCCGTTTACTGAGGTCAGGTGTTTGCTTTTGCTTCTCAGCCATAATTAAACGAGCCGACAACTCGTCTCGATCGCCTGCGCTTAAAGCTTCGTTTGCGACCGGCGGCTTGGGAATTGTAGGCGGGGCGCTTACCCGCGGTGGGGTGCTCGCCTGAAACCAAAATTCGATCTCATCCGTCTCAACTTCAAATACTGCGGAGTGTTCTACATTTGCAGGAATGTGATACCACTCTCCAACCTTCACACGCTGAACCTTACCATTTAGCGTCAGCAAAAGTTCACCTCGCGTAATGACTCCGTGATTGTCTGTATTATGGGTATGGGAGGGAATTGAGGTGCCTGCGGGATAGGAAGCAAACAACACATCACTACCCTTGGCTTCAAGTTTATAGGCGTCGAAGCGACCATCGTAAAGTGGCAAGCTCTTAATTATGTCGGGATAAAAACCAGGCACAGAAAATTCCTTACTATTGAGATCTAGGATTAGCTCACTCTAATCTAACAATTCAATTTCCAAGCACTCGAGCAATCTAGAGGCTTCGAATCGAGTGAATTTCGCGCCCTTAATATTATTGTCAAAAATATTTATGTCGTAGTTCATTGCTTCAGTGAAATCAGCGCCTTGCAAATTGGTTTTCCCAAATAAGGCGCGAGAAAAATCGCTATACGACAAACTCGCCTGCGCCAAGATTGCCGTCCTAAAATCCACATCATGCGACTTACAATCTTCGACAATAAGCTCATTCAAGGTCAAACCAAAAAAATTAGAGTCATTCAATATACAGCGCTTAAATTCCATAGGGGCACTGAACATCATTCCCGGCCAACTGGCCCTCGTCCAATCGAGGCCAATAAGCTTACAATCTTCAAACATTACTCCGTTGAACTTGCTCCAGCTCAACTTTGCGTTACTCATGTTACTGCGTAGAAAACGACAATCTATAAACATACAGCGACTAAAATCTGCATCGCTAAAATCACACTCAGTGAAGGTACAATTATCGAACTCGACCTCAGAATAGCTTTCTCCAGAACACGACAACCCCGAGAAATTTTCTGACAAGTATTCTTTGATATCATTTGAAAGTGAAATTACTTTATCCTCAATTACCTGACAATTAAGTGGCTCTTACTAAAAAAATGCCCGCCTGAAACGTGTACATGTCTGCCAAGAGGAAGGTCGTTCAACTTAACAATAGGTATTCTGACAACTCCTCTAACTGCATAAAATCTAGATACTTTCTAACCACATCAAGCTCTTTGTCTTCCGAAATAAAAGAAATGCCTATTAACAAATTGCTATCACTTGTACCGCCAACAGATTTAACCTTTACATCGAAGGTACAATCTTTATCTTCAAAAGGGAAACGAACATCCAAGCTCGTTGACTTGTCATTTTTCACCTGTGTTTTAATTGCTTCAGTATAACTTCCAGACTTCATGCTTAACAGACAGCCACCCTCGCTGATGTTCGTCAAAACACCACGATACTTGGTCTCCCCTAACAAAAAATTGGCCTGTAATACGCAAGGGTAGCGCACACCTTCACGCAAGCGACGCATTTGTATAGTTTCAGGTAAATTGCTGACTAGAATTTTGCTGGCGCGCTGATGAATGTCCTGAATCTCTGATTTGAACGCGTAGATAACGCCATCAATGATTAGGCGCATCACCGTAGACGTACCCTTGGCAAATAATACTGGGTAGTCTACGTCTTTTAGATCTAACTGTTTCTCACTTGGTAAACTGGTCAGTAACATTCCATGATTGTAACCGACCAAGCTTGCTCGGTATTTAAATGAACCCGATTCGCTATTAACATGAATTGGCGTGCCAATTTCTACTTTTGAAATTAGCCGCTCCCTTGAAAGGCTATCCTTTCCGCCCATAATTTGTACTCCCTACATACTCGAGTCGAAAATCCACACTAAAGTATATAAGAGTCTCCCGAACCTGACACTACAATTTCTACCCATACGCACTTTGCAGGCCATGCCTTTTCGCTATTCCGTAAAATGGAATCGGGCAGTGACTCTATAGCTTGACTGCCATCGATTATGTTATCGGCAAGATGATTAAGGAAGCCAAGATCTAACCCCCCGCTATAGTAAGCTCTTCCTCATTCATTTCTGCTTCGATGCCGTCAAACAAAGGCGTACTAAGATAACGTTCGCCGGTGTCTGGCAACATACAGAGAATATTCGAACCTGGAGCTGCACTGGCCGCTACCCGCAGAGCGCCCGCGAGAGAAGCACCCGCAGAGATACCAACAAAAATACCTTCCTTTTGCGCGAGATCTTTTGAGCATTGAATTGCTTCAGGTGCCGCAATGGCCAAGTAACTATCGGCTCGCCCTTCCGCAATCGCCTCTCGAGTTAAGGCGGGAATGAAGTCAGGTGTCCACCCTTGCATGGGATGTGGAGTGAAACTGGGATGGCTGCCATTGTTCGAGCCATCCGCATTGCGAGGCTGTGGAATACCACTGCCCAGTAACTGGGCGTTATCGGGTTCGCAAATCACAATTTTGGTATTGGGGCTCTTGGCCTTCAATACCCGAGATACGCCATTAAAAGTACCGCCGGTGCCAAAGCCGCTCACCCAATAATCCAGTGAGATATCGCTGAAGTCGTCCAGAATTTCAACGGCGGTGGTGCGCTCATGCATTTCCGCATTCGCGGGGTTTTCAAATTGCTTCGATTGCCACCAACCGTTCGCCTCGGCCAATTCAACCGCCTTATTGACCATGCCTGTGCCCTTTTCAGCAGCCGGTGTGAGCACCACTTTTGCGCCGAGAAAGCGCATAAGTTTACGCCGCTCAACACTAAAACTCTCAGCCATGGTGATAACCAAAGGGTATCCCCTCTGTGCACAAACCATCGCCAAGCCAATACCTGTATTGCCACTAGTGGCTTCCACAATAGTTTGCCCGGGCTGCAGTTCGCCACGACGCTCTGCGTCTTCAATCACCCCGAGGGCCAGACGATCTTTCACAGAGCCCATAGGATTGAAAGACTCAACTTTTACAAAAATATTTACGCCTTCTGGGGCGAGCTTATTGATACGAATAACTGGGGTATTACCAATAGTGCCCAAGATGCTCTCGTGACGCGTACCCATGACCGTACTCCATTAATTGCGTTTAAATAGTGACTTGAATAGTTGCTTGAACAGCTAAGCTTAGCACTATGCTCCCAGAGGACCCAAGCCTATTACCACCAAGCACAAGAAATAGGTAAACAATAAGGAAGTGGCACAAAAACCATCGCATCCGTCTGCTTACGGGTCATAATAAGGTATGAAAAGCATTCACCTCAAATTGGCAGTGGCCTTTCTCCTAAGCACCGCAGTGACCGTTGGCGGCATGTCGGCGTTTATCAACTGGAACTTCAGCCGCGGCTTCGTGAACTATGTGAATGCCCAAGAACTCAGCAAACTCGAGCCACTGCGAGACGCCCTGAGTCAGGCTTTTGCAGAACACGGCAATTGGTTATTCATGCAAGGAAATACAAGACTCTGGCATCAGCTCCACAGACAGACACTCGACTTTTCCGCTGAAATTGGACCTCCCCCACCAAGACCCCCGCCCCCAAGAAATCGACCTGGCAGTCCGCCCAGACACCCAGAAAATGCCGATTCTAATCTCGGATATAGCGCTCCTCCTAGGGAGCCTCGCCCTAGGCATGAAGGGCCACCCGAGCAGCGCGGCAAGCCGAAGGATGATGGCTTACCTGGCCGAATTGTTTTATTTGACGAGAGCGATAAACGAGTAATTGGTAACCCAGAGGTATCACTAGACCCCTTGCCCCACCTGCGGCCCCAAAAATTGGGGCTTATGGACGTTACGCTGGATGGCAAACGAGTAGGTCGGCTGGCTATCACTCAGGCAAAGGCCTTACAGGCTCGCCAAGACCTCGGTTTTGCCCGCGAGCAAAACCGAATGTTGATAGCCATCAGTGCTGCCATGCTGATACTGGCCTTTTTAGTCTCCATTCCACTCGCTGGGCACTTAGTACGCCCCATTCGAGCTCTGCTCACCGCCACACACGCTCTCACTAAGGGGCAATATCAAACCCGTACGCCCATTAACAGCAGGGATGAACTCGGCCAGCTAGGCACAGACTTTAACCAACTGGCGGCCACACTTGAGGCCAATGAAAGCAGTCGCCAACGCTGGATTGCCGATATTTCTCACGAGCTGAGAACCCCCCTAGCAGTAATCAAGGCGCAAATTGAAGCGGTGATTGACGGTATCCGCCCCTCAAGTGCTGAAGTGATGAGCTCTCTAAACAACCAAACCAATCATCTCAGTAAATTGGTGGACGACCTATATCAACTGTCGCTGACCGACATGGGCGCGCTAAGTTACCGCAAACAATCCATTGAGCTAGCCCCACTACTTAAAGCCTGCGTAGAAGATTTTCGACCCGCATTTGAAGAACACAACATCGACCTGACTTTAGATTTGAACGCGCTGACAAGGCCAAGCCTGCAAGCCGACACCGATCGCTTACAACAACTCTTTGCCAACCTACTCACCAACAGTTTGCGCTACACCCACCCAAACGGCCGACTGACGATTAGCGCCGCAGCTCGCGAGGAACACATAGAAATTATGTTCAATGACAGCGCGCCTGGGGTATCTCCAGAAGATCAGGCAAAGTTATTTGAGCGCTTATTTCGCGTCGAGAAATCTCGGAACCGCAGTAGCGGCGGCGCAGGTTTAGGATTGTCTCTCTGTGAAAACATTGTTAAGGCCCACGGCGGGCACATACATGCCAGTTCATCGCCTCTCGGCGGCCTGTGTATTACACTGACCTTAAGCCGTTTTCCAAGCAATCCATAAAGTCGGAGCAAGGCAAATTTGAAGCCCCAGACAGCAACAGCCCACATTCTCATCGTAGAAGACGAACCCGAACTAGCCGAACTGCTGCGCGACTATCTAGTGGCCTCGTCATTCACCGTCGAGATTATTAATGACGGTGCACTCGCCGTAAATTACATTCAAAAGCACAAGCCCTCACTGATATTACTCGACCTAATGTTACCGAATAAAGACGGAGTAGACATTTGCAAAGAAGTTCGGCAATTTTCCGCAGTGCCCATAATGATGCTTACCGCACGCATTGAGGAGATAGATCGCCTGTTAGGCCTAGAACTTGGCGCCGATGATTATATTTGCAAGCCCTACAGCCCCCGAGAAGTAGTGGCTAGAGTGAAAGCAGTACTTAGACGCACTCAAGCAAGCATACCGCTTACACAGCACCTGATTGACCTAGATGAGAAAACGCTAAAAGTATGCATAAAGAGCGCAGATATTGAATTGACCCTTGTAGAATTTCAGCTGTTTTCAATGCTCTACAAGGAGCCAGGACGCATCTTCTCTCGCGAGCAAATTATGTCTTCGGTCTACAGCGACTATCGCGTGGTAAGCGATAGAACCATCGACAGCCACGTAAAGAAGCTCAGGAAAAAAATTCAAACTCAGCTCCCCGACGAAGAAGTCATATATTCGGTTTATGGCGCCGGATACAAATTTGAACCCCCAGCCTGAACAGGAGCTGTAAAACATCCACAGTTCGTCCTCATTGCTTGCCCAATTGACCAGTAATGTAGGTCTATGCCCAATTGAAATACTCGGCATACACCCACGAACTCACTGACGAGGACCGAAATGAAGATATTAAACACATCATTCAGAACCATGGCGCTGCTGATCATTGTTGTCGCCTCCAGCGCTTCAAGCCTAGCCGAAGACCACCACCACAAAGGCGACAAACCACCCAAACCTGACTTCAGTTCGCTGTTTGAGCAACTGCAATTAAATGATGAGAAACGCCAAGCACTCTCCGCCCTGATGTCCAAGCATCATCAGGAACGGCGCGCGGCGCACAAGCAATCTGAAAAGAATTTTCGAGACCAGCATCAAACAGAGCTGGGTAATTTATTAAGCGACGAACAGCTCGCTATCTTCGGAGAATTTATGCAGCAACACAAACCGCCCCGCCGCAAAAAAAACTAAGGCTTGTTTTTAGCTTTGGTTTACCACTCGCCAGTATTAGCCATAGACAACCAAGGCTCTTGCGGCAACAGTGCTGCCCCCTTTTGTAAAAGCTCAATAGACACATTGTCGGGGCAGCGCACAAACGCCATATGACCATCTCTCGGAGGACGTAAAATCACCACCCCCTCTTGCTGCAAATGCTCACAAAGCGCATAGATGTCGTCTACCTCATAGGCCAAGTGCCCAAAATTTCGACCCACTGAATAGGCTTCCGTACCATCCCAATTGTGCGTTAGTTCTATCTGCGGGCCTTCACTATCCGTGCCCAAAAATACCAATGTAAAACGACCGGCTTCAACATCGTAACGGTGAGTGACACTCAGACCTAATTTACGGGTATAGAAATCAATGGATTTGTCTAAATCCAGAACCCGAATCATTGTGTGTAAGAATTTCATAGTTCAGCCTTAAGAAAAATTTTTGTGTTCTCAAATTTAGTGCTCTTCAGTGAGCGCATTAACTCAAAGAAAATCGCTCACGCAAAAAACGCGCGATACCATCATCATCGTGGTGCTCAATCACGCTAGTCGCCAAGGCCTTCACTTCCGGCAATGCATTTGCGGGGGCATAAGCTTCATCGGCCATCTCAAACATACTCAAATCATTGTCGCTGTCACCAAAACAAATGATTCGCTCAACCCCAAGTGGCGACTTGATCATTTCCAGGGCGCCGCCTTTACTTGCCTCACTGTGGTGTATATCAATCCACGAGTAACTGTTGTTATACATAGACCCGCCAATATACGCCATAAGGTGGCCGTGATCGTCGAGTGCTTGGTGAATAGCTTCTGCGGGCTCCTTTGCGCCCAGAGCACTGATGTTTGTGATGCCAATATCGCCTGGTAAAGCGCTGAGAGGCAAAGCGGTTAATCCGCGATTCTCCGTCAGCTCGGTCAACAAAGCACGACATGCGTCGGTTTGTACTGGGGGGTGGAATACCGTGTGGCGCCCGCCCTCCTCCAAGGTAAATACAAAAGGGGTTACACCGTGCTCAGCGAACGATTGCAATATGTCGTGAATCTCTTCAGGACTTAGGAGGTTTTGGTGACTGTAGGCCTCATGTTCAGGCTGCCAAACCAAGACCCCATTTTTGTAAACATGAGGCAGAGAAAAGTCCACGCCTTCTATACAGTTTTTAGCCGCATGCCTAGTTCGCCCTGTGGCCACAGTGTAGCCAACACCCTGTTCTCTGAGCATCACCAAAGTGTCTCGGGTAAATTGTGTAATTTGCTGTTGCTTGTTAAGTAGTGTTCCATCTAGATCAAAAACTACAAGATCCATAGTTACCTCAGGTGGCCGACTTTAACGGCAGAGAATTAAACGGTCAGAAGTTTGAGAGTCTACGGATTGAGCACTAGATTGTCATCCAAATCTGACAGTTCACGGCAATTACGCTATCCTGAGTATTGAATACTTTGCACACAAATGGGCTATGATCTTTTGACATTTTCACAATATGCACCCTAAGCCGCGCGGCTACTGGTATCTGAATTTCCCTCTACTTTTGCTCTTACTGTGGGCGAGCGCTTGCAGTCACGCCGAAATTACTCCCTGTAGCGTGCCTGCTATTACGCAAGGTCAAGCAGATTTGAGCTGCTGGAGTGGCGAGTCGCTCTCTCTGAGAGGTGAGTGGCAATTGAGTTATTCCGACCACGACTCTGACTCGTTATACGATGGCACAATGCTCGTGCCCGGCAGGTGGAGCGATGCCACAACACAACCTAGGCTCTCAGCCTTTGGGCACGCACGTTATCGCCTAGACCTAACTCTGCCCGAAACCCTGCAAGACCAGCTCGCCCTCATAATGCCAAGAATCAACTCCGCTCGACGCGTATCGGTGATCAACCTCGAGGGAAAACAGGTCGTATTGCATGATAGCGGGCAAGTGAGGGGAAACAACACCCTCTTGGCAACCATGCGTAATGACGTAATACTGCTACCGAATTTTGGAATGCCCTTTTCACTGATAGTTGAGGTGAGTAGCACATCAGGACGCTATGGAGGCATGCCTGCCCCACCACTCATTGGCAAGGCAGAAAACTTACAAAGAGAGATACAAGCTCGAAAAATTGTTGCGGTGGCCCTGAGCACCGCACTGCTGATTTTTGCACTCATCAATGTTTCGCTGTGGCTAGCCCGACGCAAGGACATTAGCCCTCTACTACTTGCCATCTTGGCAGCTTGCCTAGCAATCCGCACAACTATAACTTCCAATGCTGTTTATGATTTATGGCCATCACTTACCGTTCATTTCGACTCTGTTACCGGCTGGGTAGTATTTATGATCGGCGCAATGTTCGCTCCAGTGTACTTTCGAATTCGCTACCCACACCTAGTCCCGAGATGGTTGCTCGCCGCGCCCGTATCGATGTCACTGATCGGGTTTGCGGCACTCGCATTTGCCCCGCTGATCGTCATTCAAGTTTTTGGCGACTATTACCGTCCAGTGAATGCTATTAACGCCACCTTAGTTTTTCTCATGCTTTCTGTAGGGCTCAAGACTGGCGATACAGAACTTAAAGTTACCGTATTTGGCAGCGCCCTATTATGTGGTGCCTTTGCAATAGACATCGTCTTGTTTCAAATTGAGTTAACTGATCGATTGGTGTCTTTCACTTCTCTGGCATGGTTGTTTTTTATGGCCACTCAAACCATTTTTATGTCTATGCGTTACTACGCCGCCGTTCAGCACTCCGAAAAACTAACTCGTGATCTTGTGGAGATGAATACCGACCTTGAATCGAAGGTGATTATGCGCACGGCGGAACTCGAAGAAAAAAATCGACAACTAAAAAAATTGGCGCACATAGACCCACTCACCAATGTTGGCAATCGCAGAATATTGGAAGAAGCTGCCCAAAGGGAACTGAACCGACTCGATAGAAACGGCAATTGTTTAGTCATCGCACTACTAGATTTGGATCATTTTAAAAGGATTAACGACAGCTACGGACACAGCATTGGTGACGAGGTTCTGCGCGAGGTCGCGGCCTTGCTGAGCCGCAACTTGAGAAATATAGATGTGATTTCACGCTGGGGGGGCGAAGAATTTTGTATCCTTTTCCCCGACACAGACCAAATCACCTCAGACCAAGTAGCTGTGCGCCTATGCGAATTATTGAATAAAAAGGAATTCCATGCCGGCGAGCGAAGATTCTTTACAAGCGCCAGCTTTGGCCTAGCCTGCACCTACCATAAACGCCCGCTGGAGGAGCTTATAAAGGAAGCCGACCAAGCGCTCTATGAAGCCAAGGACGAAGGCCGTAATCGAGTGGTGTGCTATTGGGAAATGGCCGACGAAGCCTAAACCGTAGACAAAAAACCGGTGTAGAGTAAGACTCTGCACCGGTTTTAAGTAAATACCTACACTAGGTTATGCGTACTAAAACTTTCAAAACTACAAAGTTTTTCGCACCGATAGGCCAAAAGTGCGCGGCTCGTTTGGATAACCATTAAAACTACCTGCCTGCGCCGGAGTGGGAAAAGCAGATATCAAATATTCGTCATTGGTTACATTGCGTGCCCAGAGGGTGAAGTCAATGCCACTGCTCGTGCTAATACCGGCACTTAGGTTAAGTGAACCGACTTTGCGCTTAAAGATGTGGTCGAGTGAGGCGGGTAGGTTATCAACCAACCTTACTTCACTTTCATATTGATAATCACCACGCAGATAAGCGTCGTTATTACCTATGCTGAAATCATAAGTAGCCGATAAGGATAAGCTAGTTTCAGGAATCCCCGCAGGCGTGCTGCCAGATAAGTCTGCCCCACCAGGACCACCACCTACAAACTCGTCATAGACTGGATCTAATAACATGCCTGCCAAGCCCAATTGAAGTGTGTCTATCGGATAATAGGTCAAATCGAATTCAATGCCCTGAGTAGACTGTTGACCGGCATTCCTCATCTCGAAGCCCGTACCGTTAAAGATAGACGATTGAAAGTTTTTAATGTTTTGATCAAATACCGCTAAGTTTAAAGAACCCCGTTCAAAAACCGCTTTTAAACCAAACTCATACACCGTAGATTCTTCAGGGTTAGCAAATCGCGTACCGGCGGTGGCGTTGGGTGCATGGCTAGTCAGACCCAAGGCCATTAATGCGGCCAAGTCGGCCGCAACAGGAGCCGAGTCTCGTGACAAATTCCATGAACTCGACTTGAAACCGGTGGCTGTGCTCACGTAGAGATTAACACTGTTGTTAAGATCGTAAGCCAAGCGCAGAGTGTAGGTAGTGTCAGAATCTTCGCCTTTGCCATCTTCAACTTCGTTTGGCATATTGATCACGGGAGGCAAGGAACTTTGTAGAGCGGCTAATCCACCTAGAAAAGCAGCGGGTAATGCCGCAAAGACGTTGTTGTTAACTTGGTTAAAGGTAACTTCTTTTTCATCGCTGGTGTAGTTCAGACCGACCGTTGCGGTGATTTCATCGCTTACATGCCAATCAACTTGACCGAAGGCTGAATACGCTTCATCGTCCTGCGTAAAAACGTCGCGCGCGCCGGTACCATTGGCAAAGAACGTTTGACCAACCGGCATCCCGAAGGCCGCTTCAAGCCCCGCTAGTGCTCCAGGGGCCCCAAGACCAGCCACAACACCGTCAAAATAGCCTCGCGTGGCAGGGCCCCAAAGAACCTCAGAGGTATACTTCATGGACTCATCGAAGTAAAAACCACCAACCATCCAGTCTAAATTGCCACCAGGGGTTGAGGTAAGGCGAATTTCTTGGGTAAAGGTTTCGATATTACTTTCGTTGGGGCTGGTTTGAGTTAAAGCCGCACTGGTGAAATCAATATCAATCGCCTCAAACGTGTCACTGCTGCGAAATGCGGTTATTGAGGTTAGAGTAAAACTGTCGTAATCGACATCGATTTGCATCGAAATGCCGCCATTTTCAACTTCGTTGAAGGGGTCGACATCACTCGCGACACGATATGTAAACGGTGCCTCAGGTACCAGCTCTCCGCCAACGGCATTAACCGCTGCGGCAGTAGGTCCATTCACCACATTGGGCGTACCACAACACACTTCGTCGAGTTCATCGTAATCGGCGATAATGCGTATTGCGGTGTTGTCGGTGGGTGTCCAGTACACTTGGCCACGAACGCCCCAACGGTTTCGTTCGTTCTGGTCAGAGAGGCCAGAAATACTCTTATAATAACCATCACGCTGAGTGTAGTTAGCGGAAATATCGAAGCTCAGGTCGTCAGAAACGGCACTTTCAAATAAGCCTTTAAAATTTGTGTAGCCGATATTGCCGACACTGCCTTCGATGTAGCCGCCAGTTTCACCTGAAGGTTTGGGCGTAACCACGCTGATTACACCGGCTGAGGCGTTTTTACCAAACAGCGTGCTTTGTGGACCGCTAAGCACTTCAACTCGCTCTAAACGCGGCAAGTCAGAAATTGCTGCGCCGGCACGTGAACGATACACACCATCAATAAACACCCCAACAGAAGGTTCGATGCCTTCGTTATTGGCGCCGTTACCAAAACCACGAATAGAGAACGATGTGTTGGTGGATGACTGTAATTGACTGACCCGCAGCGTGGGAACCACACTTTGCAGGCCAATAATGTCTTGAATTGCGGCTTTTGAAATGGTGTCACCGGTGGTAACCGTTACGGCAATTGGAATCTCTTGCAAGGTTTGTGTTCGCTTTGAAGAGGTAACAACAATCTCTTCCATCTCGAATTGCGCTACAGCGCTAGTGCTGGCGAAACAAATCGCAGCCGTTAATAAGGGAAATTTTTTCAACCAAGGACGAGGTGTTTGCTTCATCTTCACAGTGCTCCGGAAATTATATTGTTTTATATTTATTGTTGTGTAATTAGGCAAGAGGGATATTTATTGTAGGTATTCCCAATGCTCGCTTATTTAGTCGCAACTTATATATTGCCAGCTTAATCATATAATATATAACGACGCTAGAGAATAGTCGCGGCACAATACTCTCGCGGCTCAAGCAAAAATTAACGAAAAAACCGACCTTAGGCATAACCCAAGGTCGGTTTGGATACTTCTATGTCACTGCTGACATAGAAGTAGGTAGAATCAAAAAAATGCTTAGAAGTCTTTTGAGACGGTAAGACCATAGGTGCGAGGAGGCGTACGGTAACCACTAAAGCTTCCGGCCTGAGCAACTGATGGAAAGCCGGTTATTAATGTTTCATGATCTGTGACATTGCGGCCCCAAATTGAAACGTTCAAACCGTTCTCACCAGTAATGCCCGCGCTCAAGTTAAGATTCTTAACTTCACGTGATGAGATAGATTCAGGCAAATTATCATTGGTTTGAATCTTATCATCGTATTGGAAATCACCTCGGAGAAACGCATCAAATGAGCCAATGGTAAAGCGATAAGTTGCCGAGGTAGACAAACTAACTTTGTGAATGCCTGCAGGTTCTTGACCACTCAAGTCTGTTGGTCCATCGATTCCCGACGCACCAGTGAAATCGTCGTACAGAGGATCCAAGAAGGTTCCGGCAAGCCCTAGCTGTAATGAATCTATAGGGTAGTAAGTCAGATCGAACTCAACGCCTTTAGTTGATTGCAGACCTGCGTTGGCAAGATTAAAACCCGTTCCGTTGAAAATATTTGATTGAAAGCCTTTGATCTCTTGATCAAATATTGCCAGGTTAAATGAACCTCGCTCGAAGCTAGCCTTCAGACCAATTTCAATCACTTGAGCTTCTTCAGGGCCAGCTAAACGTGTACCTGTGGTTAAATTATTCACACCCAAACCCGCGGCGCGAACCGCATCCATATCACCAGCAGTGGGCCTAGAATCTCGACTTAGGTTCCAAGATGACGCTTTGAAGCCAGTAGAAATACCACCGTAAACGCTGAGATCATCATTCACATTGTATGACAAGCGTAAAGTGTAGGTTAAATCGTCGTCATCGCTTTTACCGTCTTCAATCGCATTGGGATAATCAACAAGCGGGGGTAAAAACTGCAGTGCCTGCAACCCCAACAGTGGGTTAGAGGCTGTTGTACTAAGAGCGGCGGCTTGTGCTGCAGCAACATCCGCAGGAACACCTGCAGCGGTAAGCTGCTGGAAAATAAGACCGCCACCTAACTGAACAAAATCGATGGCTGAGAACGGATCTCCCTGTGTTTGGGCCAGTGTTGCTTCTTTCTCATCCTGAGAAAAGTTTAATCCTAGCGTTGCCGTCAACTGATCGTTGATATGCCAATCTAACTGTCCAAATAATGACAGCGCCTGATTATCCAGTGTTGCCTCCTCAGTGACACCTTGACCCACCTGACCAAAGGCTCCACCCACGGGCAAGCCAAGAGCGGCTTCAATGCCCCCGATGGCACCAGGCGCACCCAGCGCCAATGTTAGCGCATCTAAATAGGCCCGATAATTTTCTCCGAACGGTAGTTCATTTTTATAATCGATGGACTCATCAAAATAGAACGCTCCAACCATCCAATCTAGTTTCCCACCACCGGCAGATGTTAAACGAATCTCCTGAGTGAAAGTTTCTATGTCTGTATTAATTGGGTTTGAGATGATCGCTGAGCTCGTAAAGTCTGAATCGATATTCGAGTAAGAATCGGCGTTTCGAAGCGAGGTAATCGAGGTCAAGGCAAACGTATCGTAGTCAAGGTCAACCTGCATTGATATGCCCGAGTTATCAATTTGATTCGTTGGATCAACATTGTAATAAGCTTCAAGCGCTGTCGGGTCATTGGGAACAATTGCGCCGCCAGAAAATGGAATTGCGAAGGCGCCCAAAGCACCTTCTACAAGATTCACAACACCACAGCATTCCTCATCAATTTTGTCGTAATCAGCGATTATTCTAATTTCAGCATTGTCAGTTGGGGTAATGGCTAACTGACCACGAACTGCCTGACGATCACGATTATTAAGAGTGTTACCGGTGTTGAGGTTGTCAAAGTACCCGTCACTGCCGTTATGCATGGCCGATACATCGAAGGCAACATTTTCAGACAGCGAGCCTTCGGCTTGGGCCTTCAATACCACTAGCCCGTAATTACCAACAGTGGCCGACACGTTCCCAGCTGATTCACCTGTAGGCTTACGTGTAACAATGCTGATCACACCCGCAGAGGCGTTTTTACCAAACAAGGTACTTTGTGGCCCACGCAGAACTTCCACTCGCTCAAGGTTGGGCAAGTCGGATATAGATGAAGCTGACCGAGAACGGTATACACCATCAATAAACACACCAACAGATGGCTCGATGCCAGGGTTATTAGCGCCGTTACCAAAACCGCGAATAACGAAATTGGTGTTAGTTGAATTTTGTAATTGGCTAACGCGCAAGGACGGCACCAGACTTTGTAGGTCTTTGATGTCTTGAATTTGTGCCATTTCAATTGTGTCACCAGTAGTAACACTTACGGCAACTGGAATCTCTTGTAAGGTTTGTATTCGCTTTGAAGCCGTAACAACAATCTCTTCAATCGCAAATTGCGCAACAGCGCTGGTGCTGGCGAAACAAATCGCAGCCGTTAATAAAGGAAATTTTTTCAACCAAGGACGTGGTAGTTGCTTCATCTTCACAGTGCTCCGGGAAACTATAGTGTTTTATATTTATTATTGTGTTGATTAGGCGAGAGGGATATTTATTGTAGGTATTCCCAAGTTCGCTTATTCGGTCGCAATATATGAATTGCTAGCCTAACCATAAAGTAGTTCTACGGTTAATTCTACTTACAAAGTAGTGAAAGGCGACGCCGGATGCAAACAAAAACAATGACTGAATAGTCACCGCAAAAAGAAATATTTTCCTCCGTACATTGAACTAACTAACAGGCTCCATTATAACGAATATGAATAAGTCCAACGAGGGCCGCCCCGCCCTCATTCTGCGTCAGAAGATTCAAGGAAGAGTTTTAAATAAAGCTGAATTCGCTAGACTAGGCACACCGGTTCGCAGTGTAAGCTCCAGCTGTCTGATACGATCAAAGTCGCGGCACAATTGCTCTCCTTTTACCTCCATGCTTTTTCCAACAGCGGCCATATTCTGCTCAATTTGCAAGCCCATTGACTCCATGCGCTGGTTAAAAGCCTCCATCCTATCTTCAAAGTCGCCATCGCCAGACACTATAGCTTTACCGAGCACCATGAGAATGGAACCCACCGATTCTTTTACGGCTGAGGCGATCTTGGTTTCAAATTCCTGGCCAAATACATCATCAAGATGGTCCACGCTTGAATGACTCAAGGTGTATTCGTTGCCTTGTCGAGATACCACGCTGTTGAAGTGTTCGCTGGCTTGCGACAAGGAAGTTTGTACCGTAGTGCTCAAAGAGTTGTCAGCCCCAAAGGCCGCTTCCAGAGCGGCGCCAACACTCTCACCTGCCATATTTAGCGCTTCTGAAACAAGTGCGGTCACCTCAGGCACGGCTTTATTGAGAGCTAACACGTACTCACGGCCCACAGCTTGTTGACCTTCACTCAACTCAACAAACTCATCGCCCACCCAAAATTCACCGTTCGTCTGAATTCTATAGAGTGTTTGTTCGCCATCGAAAACCCGAACAAAGTCTTCGCTCACGGTTATATCGTGCTGAATGCTTACTTCACAGGCTTCCTCTTTCACCGAGAAAACGGGCTGTTCCGCGATGGCCGCAATACTGTTCTGGCCCACGAATAGGCCCGCACACAGACCAATACCCGTCATACAATCAATTACCATGGTGTTCTTCCTCGTGGATGTATGGTGATATATGTAACTATAACACCATACTACGAAGAAACAATGATAATTCCTGAATTTTTGTTAGTCTCGACCCAGTTTTAGTCCTTGTCGTGATGCCCCCGATGTTTTGATCTCTTTGCTTTACGCTGCTCTTCGAGCAGAGACTTAAGATCTTCGTGACTTTCTACATAGGCTTTAGTCTCAGCGCGCAATTCACGCATTGACGCCTTCATCGCCGCTTTTTTCTCCTCAAAGCCCTGATCGTCGCCCGCCTCACGCAATGCCGCAAGCTCTTCTCGCAGCACTTTACGCGCTGCGACACGCTCATCAATCTCGGCCTGAGTTATATCGCCAGCCTCCACCATGTATTGTAAAACTAACTGACGCTGTTGCATTTTACCGTGATGGCCTCGCTGCTTGCCGCCACGCTCGCAATCATCCGCCATAACTGTTGGCGCCAGTAACATCGCCAAATAAACACCACATAAACCCACAATCAATGATTGTTTCATAACGTACTCCCTAATAAGATTCCAATGAACAATTTACTTACCTACACCCAAACGCTTCATTCTTAAGATCGTTGACAATAAATCTATGTGCGGACGTTTCTTTACAAACAACAACCCTCAGAGTCATGAACTTTTCCGAATTCTGGGAATTTATGACGAGGCAGAGCCTCGCCCAAATATTGCACCCACAGACCCAGTGAAAATTGTTGTCCAAGGTAAGAGCGAGCGAAAAATCAAAACTGCCCACTGGTGGTTGGCGATGAAAGCAGATACAGACTCCGGCAGGATGATTCCAGACAATCGTTGGCAAAGCTTCAATACACGCAGCGACAAAATTCTTACGTCCCCCATGCACCGCATTGCACCGAAAAGCTTTCGGGTAATTATTCCTGCCTCGGGATATTATGAATGGCAACAAAGCCAAGCCTTCGCTTTGTCGATACCTGATGAAGACATTGCCTTTGGAGGGCTCGCAAAATATTGGCCACAAACCGGTCAGTTTTCATGCTCAATTGTAACTTTGCCGGGCCACCCAGCCCTGGCCCACATTCACAAAAAGTCTGTGCCTTTAATGTTGCGGGGAAACGCCATCAATCATTGGTTGGACCGGGGGAAAACCCATGCGGATATCGCGCCTCTGTGGCAGAAACCCTCCTCTTGCACACTCAGCGCAGTTAAAATTGAAAGCCCCAAAAACCCCGTCGCCAGCGGCGAAATTGAACATTTAGAGCTTCATTATGATTAATGCAAAAGATATTCTTCAGTTTTGGTTCGAAACCATCACACCCAAAGAGTGGTATAAGAAAAACCCTGAATTTGACCAAGACTTAAAACGTCGCTTTGGTGATCTTCTTGAGCGAGCGTCTCGAGCTGAACTCTTCACTTGGCGTGAATGCGCCGAAGGTCGCCTAGCAGAAATCATTGTGCTCGATCAGTTTTCTCGCAATATATATCGCGATTCCTCGGCGGCCTTTGCGCAGGACACGCTGGCACTTGCGCTCTCACAGGAAGCTGTGCGCTCAGGGTGCTTGGAGCAATTAAATCCCGCTCAACAAGCGTTTATGTTGATGCCCTTTATGCACAGCGAATCAGCGCTAATACACGAGCAAGCACTCACCTTATTTGGTCGCCCAGGGCTGGAAGACAACTTGCGATTTGAACATAGACATAAGGACATTATCGATCGCTTTGGACGTTACCCACACCGAAATAAAGTTTTAAAGCGAAACTCAACAGAGGCCGAATTAATCTTTCTTGAGACGCCGGGCTCATCCTTTTGAGCACGATTAGTGACTCTGGACTAAGCGGCTGTTTTTAGAAAATTGCGGCCGTAAAAAGTCAAGCTGATCGCCGCGCAGGCGCGCGCTATTAATCAAAGCCAAGTATTCGGCGTTGTTGGGACGAAAAGGTAATGCCAATAATTCTAGCTGCGTCTCTGACAGTAGGTGATTACTTTTTCGCTGATTACAACGTTTACACGCCGCCACTACATTTTCCCAACGGTCTTTACCCCCGCGGCTCACTGGGTGCACGTGGTCCCTTGATAGTTGGTCTTTAGAATAAAATTTTCCGCAGTATAAACACTGATGATTATCCCGCGCGAAAAGCGCATTATTCGTAAGAGGAGGGCCGCGACGAATTTGTCGTTGTAAGGCAGATTTTGCATAAACGCTGGGCAGCGAACCATGGCAGGCAATAATGGCGGGCAGATCAAGCTTGCTTCGCTGACCCGTAAAGCGTGAGCAGCCACCGAGCACACGTTTCACTATGCCGCCTAAGCTCCAGCACACCATATCGCGACTGTGCAAACAAGCCGCTTCTTTCCAGTGCAACCAATCGACAGGCTGGCCACCTGAATTTAAACGCAAAATCCTCGCTTCCATTCCTTTCTCCATTGCTGACACAATAGTATTTGAAAGTTATGTAATGGTACTCAGTTTACGGACTAAACCCTTAGAGTCAACGCCTGACATCGCGCGGGGCTCTGATAGACACAAGTGCAACGCAATGTATTCGCCGTTCAATAGTCTTGTGATGCCCACCAGCCGTGCTTATTCACGCGAGGGCAACAAGTGAAAACTGGCCTCAGGCACTCTAAACCGTACGGTTTAAACTAACCTGGCGCTTAACAATATGCTGAATTAACATCTCTTGGTCAGCTTCATCGAGGTCGCAAAAATCAAGACGAACATAAAAGCCTTCGCCCTCACTGGCCGCCTCACACCCAACCACTTTTCCATAGCAAGTGACATGTACATTAGATGGCCGCAATGCTAAATCTAGGAGCAGTGTTTGACCGATAGCAAGTTGCTCATCCAGCAAAAAACCTACACCACAAGCACTGATGTTGACTTCCTGCATACGATGCGCCAATTTCTGCACCAGCACACTTTCCGCTTCCATTTGGTTAGTAATGCAATTGAGCTTTTGATTCAAGAGATCAATTAGCTCGGCCATCTGCGGATCCTTTATCCTAAACTGACCCATTTTGTGCGCGATTTTATTTTCTAAGCTGCCGAGCATGCTATAAACATCAACGGGCCGATTTAGGAAAGTATCGCTATCGGCCAGTTCCTCTTCTGTCAATGTACGCCACGCCACACCCAAGGTATCGGTGATACGAAAAAAACGTCGCCGCTCTTCAACACTAGTCATTAAAAAATTTCATCCGGATTCAAGTTAAATAAATATTCGGGATCTAAATCCAACTCACGCAAAATGTCTTGCCCCTGGTCTTGCAACAAATCAATATCCGAGTCGCTTAACTCATTATCTAAACCTTGGCGAATGACAATTTCTACTCGACGATTACGGGCACGATTCTCGCGGTTATCGTTTGCCACCAAAGGTTTAGTATCGGAAAACCCTGCGATTTCGAAACGGCGATCATTGATTTCATCGCCCCTCATTAACTCGTGCGCTACCGACACAGCGCGACTCGAAGACAGCTCCCAGTTAGAACGATAGCGAGAGGTGCTAATGGGAATATTGTCCGTGTGACCTTGAACTTGCACCTTACCAATTTTCACCGCAAGCACGGCGCGAACTTCTTCCAATACATCGTAGAATTCATCAGCCAATTCAGAAGACGCTGACTTAAATGAGCCTTTTTCACGAATACGAATTATAATCTCTCGGCCCTTGGCTATTACGTCAATCTCTCCGGCGGAAATTTGTTCGCTGAGTGCCTCGGCAATCTCGTATGCGTCTGACTGAGTTTGCTCTAGAAGCTGCTCAAGTTTTTCTTTTATTTTCGCCTTAACCTCAACGCCAGCTTCGGTATCCTCGATACCCTGTTCGACATCGTACTCTTCGGCGCACTCGCTCTCTAAGCTCATCTCCGTGATATTTTGCGTTTTCTGCCAGATCTCGTTAATGGGTGTTGGATCGGGAGTACCCGGGCTAAATTCCTGGGCAATAATACTCGTGCCTTTTGGCACATCGGTAACGTTCAACTTATTTTGCACACCAAAGGCCTGCGCCATAGAACCCGCTAGGCGCTTGAACTTCATCGCGTCCATTTCAGAGAACGACAGCAGCAGAACAAAAAAGCACATCAATAGAGACATTAAATCAGCAAAGGTGGCAAGCCACGGTGGTAAACCTTCTTCGCATTCGCATTTTTTTTCTTCGTCTTCATCACTCATGATCAGCCCTATGCGTCGGCGGCTTCGGCAACATCACGCTTACCTTCCGGTAGGTAAGTTCGCAGCATAGAGTCAATAACCCTTGGGTTCTGACCTCCTTGAATGGCCAGCAGCGCATCAATCACCAAATTTTTAACGTTGGCCTCTTCCGCCGCCCTGAGTTTTAATTTTGAGGCCATGGGGCCTGCTATTGCGTTGGCAATCACAGCGCCGTACAGGGTGGTAAGCAGAGCTACCGCCATCGCAGGACCAATCGACTTGGGATCATCCATGTTGGCCAACATCGCCACCAAACCCACCAGGGTGCCGATCATACCCATGGCTGGTGCCATGACTTCTATAGAACCAAAGATGTCAGCGCCAACGGAGTGCCGCTCTTCGGCTAAAGACTTATCCTTGGAGAGCAATGTCTTAACCACGTCAGGATCGTGACCATCAACCAAGAGCTGAATGCCTTTCTGCAAAAAGTCGCTGCCCACTTCTTTACCTTCAAGAGATAGTAAACCGCCTTTGCGCGCGGCATCAGCCAGCTCCACTATTTCGTCAATCAGTTCAGCGGGGTCGTCGAGCTTGAACATGAAGCTTTTGCCCGCTACTTTGAGTGCACCCAGAAACTGGCTTAATCCAAACTTGGCCATCACGGCAAAAAAAGTTCCGCCTAGCACAATCACAAGCGAGGGCGCGTTGACAAACATACTCAGCTCGCCCGCCATCAACATAGAGGCGAGTATGAGCGCTAGAGCGCCAAGCATGCCAACGAGTGTTGCTAAATCCACTGATTACTCCTTTTAAGGTTCGATTATTCATACTTCTACTTTATTATAGAGAAAGCGCTCTTAAATGTACTCCCTGTGCAGTTTAACGGCAGATACACTCAGATCCATAGCATTTAATAGAGCTTGAGCTTCATTTGCGAGTCCGGTAGGGTGGCGCCACAGTCAATAGAGGGTATGTTATGGCCGCAAAAAAGCAATCCATTGATTTTGAAAAGTCTTTGGGAGAACTGGAAACTTTAGTGAATGAGCTGGAAAAAGGCGATATGAGCTTAGAAGATTCACTCAAAGCCTTTGAAGAAGGCGTGAAGCTTACCCGCGACTGCCAAAGCCGCCTGAGTGAAGCAGAGCAGCGAGTACAAACCCTAATTGAAAATCAGGGTGAACTCTCTGTACAAGCCTTCAATAACACCGACGAAAATCAATAGCATTCATGAGCAGCGTAGAATTTACTCATTTCATGCAGCAGTGCCGTCAAAGTGTGGATCAGGCTTTAAATACCTTATTGCCAACGGCACCCAAAGCAGGTCAAACCCTTATCGATGCTATGAGCTACAGCCTGTTCAACGGCGGTAAACGAGTGCGCCCAATACTCGCCTACGCCTCGGCACTGGCCGTTGGGGAGAGCAGCGCTCAGGCAGGCGATGGCCTTCATGCCGTAGCCTCAGCACTAGAAGCTGTGCACGCCTATAGCCTGGTGCACGACGACTTACCTGCTATGGATGACGACGACCTGAGAAGAGGCAAGGCCACCTGCCACATTGCCTACGATGAAGCGACCGCGATTCTAGCGGGCGATGCACTGCAAACCTTTGCCTTTGATGTCATAAGCCAGGCCGAGAGCTTGAATGCCGAAACCCGCCTGCAGTTGGTGAGCACTCTAGCCAAAGCATCTGGCGCTGAAGGCATGGTACTTGGCCAATCCATTGATTTAAATGCTGTCGATCAAACCTTGTCGCTACCAGAACTCGAGATGATGCACGCCCACAAGACCGGCGCACTGATTCGCGCCAGCGTACAAATGGGGGCAATAGCTACCGAGCAAGCCAGCCCAGAGCAGCTCAAAGCGCTCGACACCTACGCCAGCGCCATCGGTTTAGCGTTCCAAGTACAGGACGACATTCTGGATGTAGTGGCCGATACCGCCACGCTCGGCAAACCGCAGGGCTCCGATCAAAATAGCAACAAACCCACCTATGTTTCGCTGCTGGGGCTTGAAGCCGCACAGGAAAAAGCTGACAATCTACATCAAAAAGCACTCGAAGCATTGAGCACATTTGACGCACGTGCCGACCATCTACGCTCATTGTCGGCCTACATCGTTCAACGCGGCCATTAAAGTCTGCCCCGGCTCGAGAAGTACTACTAGGCAAGCGAGCGACAGAGCCCTACAATAGGCCGCTCGCCCAACATACAATAATCAGCCAACGCAGCCCTCTTGCATGTTTAACGAAATACCCCGCCAACGCCCTAACGTTCCTCTACTCGACACCATTGACTGTCCAGCAGACCTTCGCAAACTCGACGCCGAGCAGCTGCCGCAGCTTGCGCAAGAACTGCGTCAATACATGCTATATACCGTGGGCCAAACAGGCGGCCACTTTGGCGCAGGGCTGGGCGTATTAGAGCTGACTATTGCCCTGCATTACACCTATAACACTCCAGTTGATAAGCTGGTCTGGGACGTTGGTCACCAAACCTACCCTCATAAAATTTTAACGGGCCGCCGCGAACAGATGTTAAGCATGCGTCAAGCGGAGGGGTTGGCAGGCTTCCCTAAGCGCAGCGAAAGCGAATACGACACCTTTGGTGTAGGCCATTCAAGCACTTCAATTAGTGCGGCCTTAGGCATGGCCATTGGTGCCGAAAAACTAGGTCTTGACCAAAAAACCGTTGCCGTAATTGGCGACGGCGCGATGACCGCGGGCATGGCCTTTGAGGCACTCAACCACGGCGCGCACACAGAAAGTGACATGCTGGTGATTCTCAATGACAACAACATGTCGATTGGTCGCAACGTAGGCGGTTTGTCCAACTACTTTTCGAAGATATGGGCCAGTAAGTTTTATACCAACTTGCGAGAAGGCAGTAAGCGCGTACTGTCAAAAATTCCCCAAGCCTGGGAACTTGCGCAAAAGACTGAAGAACACATGAAAGGTATGGTGTCCCCGGGCACTCTATTTGAAGAGTTGGGCTTTTATTACATTGGCCCTATCGATGGCCATGACATAGAACGGCTGGTGCACGACCTGGGCAACTTGAGAGACATCAAAGGGCCAAAACTGCTGCACATAATTACTCAGAAAGGCAAAGGCTTTGGCCCTGCAGAAGAAGACCCTATTGGTTATCACGCACTGAATAAACTTGAACCTGAAAACTCTGCGACCAGTGCTCCTAAGCCGCCACAAAAACCCAAATTTCAAAAAATATTTGGCGATTGGCTCTGCGACATGGCGGCCTTAGACAGCAAATTAGTCGCCATCACCCCCGCCATGTGTGAAGGCTCGGGAATGGTAGAATTTGCCGAGCAGTATCCCGAGCGATTTTTCGATGTGGCTATTGCAGAACAGCACTCAGTCACTGTCGCGGCCGGAATGGCCTGCGAAGGCTTGAAGCCCGTTGTGGCCATCTACTCAACTTTTTTGCAGCGCGCCTACGACCAATTAATTCACGATGTGGCCATACAAAATTTAGACGTAACCTTTGGTATAGACCGCGCTGGTCTTGTGGGCGAAGACGGCCCCACTCACGCAGGCAGCTTCGATTTAACCTATCTACGCTGCGTGCCCAATTTAATTATTGCAGCGCCAAGTGATGAAAATGAATGCCGGCAGCTGCTATTTACAGCCTATCAACATCCCGGCCCAGCCGCCGTACGTTACCCACGCGGCACAGGTCCTGGCACCCCTATCGAACAAAATATGAGTACTTTGCCAATCGGTAAGGGCTTGGTGAAGCGTGAAGGCAAACGCGTGGCCATTTTGGCTTTTGGTACTTTGCTAGGTGCCGCCATGAAAGCCGCTGAAAACTTGAACGCCACTGTCTGTGACATGCGCTTTGTTAAGCCAATAGATGAAGCACTAATCGCATCGATGGCCAGTCAGCACGATCTTATTGTGACCATAGAAGAAAATGCTATTCAGGGCGGTGCCGGTGCTGCCGTGAGCGAATATATGGCACAGGCGGGTATAGTTATGCCTGTCCTAATGCTTGGTTTGCCCGACACTTTCATTGATCACGGCACTCACGGTAGCATGCTTGCCGAAGCGGGTTTGGACCAAGCAAGTATTGAGGCCAGCATAAATCATCGCTTAGTATTGCTGGATGAGGGTGCTGCGCGAGCCGTGCTTTAAACTAAGTCGGCACGAGAACTAGTAGGCACTTATTCATTCGTGCCTACTAGTAAGGAAGAAAATCAAAAGAATAATTCAAGGTAGTCCGCAGAACATCTTGCGCGGGGAAACGTATCAGACGAATACGGCCCAATAGCTTTCTCTCTAGAGCTTTGTCATCGAGCTCGCTCAATACCAAGGCAATTGAAGATACGCTACCATTCGGCTCAATCACCAACTTAACCGTCACCTTTCCCTCTAATGCGGGATTGGCCCTTAAAGCGCGATTGTAGATAGCAAAAATTGCGCCCTTGTTCTTATCCATTGTTTTGCGAATATCTTCTTCGCTGCGCGCCGATGTTTCACGCTGATTGTCTTTTATTGCCCGTGTACCAATGGCAGATGCGTCTTTCAGCTTGCTTTCTACTCGCGTGGTTTCTCGACCTGACAGGGCCACGCCACCAGTGTCGCGGCTCAACTTAGCGGTATTGATGCCACCACTGGTCGCTTTCGCCTGACTGCTAATAATGGAACGATCTAATTGTTTTGCTTTTGCTTCGCCACGGCTAATATCGGCACTGGCAATTTTTGACGCGTCCAAGCTCTCTCGCATGTCCTGCAGGTCATCTTGGAACTGCAACAATCCACTTACCGCGGCATCATTGCGGGCTTTATCAATTGCGGATACTTTTGGTATTACCGGCTCAATTTTCTTGGGTGGATCTTTTTTGGGTTCCGGTTTTTTCGGCTTTGGCTTTTTCTTCTCAATAACTTTAGGCTTGGGTTTCGGCTTAGGTTTTGGCTTTGGCAGCTCTTTCTTTTCTAAAATTATTTTCGCCAATTCAGGAGGAATCGCTTCTTTTTCCTCGCGACTGATTTCTGGTACTGGGACAAAAGAAATAACGATACCCAGCAATAGCACAATTGCCATAGCAATCGATACGATACGCTTAAAAGCAGCATCTTCGTCTCGACTTGACGACCAAGGCAGCAGTAGATTGGGCGCAGAGATAGTAGACACTCTAGCTTTCCACCCCGCTGCCACCGGAACTTACTAGTTCATCCTTTGAAGGTACTTTACTGACCGCTAGGGAAATGTTTCGATAATCAGATGCGGCACAAGTCGCCATAATTTTTTTCAAGAGCTGATAAGGAATTGCGTGATCACCTAAGATCGTTACGGCCCTACCCGCCAACTTTTGATCTTCAGACAATTCTTTAGCTTTGGATGCCTGGTAACTCAATTCTTTTCTCAGCGCCGCAATCAAAGGTTCGTCGCTTTGTAGAATTTCAGCTACAGGTGCAACCGTTTGGTTACCCACTATAACGCTGTCACTGTTAACACGTACAACCAAAGTAGTGGAGGGAATCTTTTCCGACACTGACTCGGGTAGCTTTATACTTTTGTCGGTTTGCAGCACTTCAACATCGGATGAGTTCAACAGCAAAAAGAACACCAGAATCGTAAAAATATCCATCAATGATACGAGGTTAAGCTTGCTCTGTAGCTTTAGTCGCTTATTATTTTTAAGCAATCGGCGTGCGCGCATTGACTGTTTCATTCAGGCACCTCCGCCACTGAAATGGGTGCATCACCCATAGATATCACCGGAAAAAGTTCCGCATCTACCACGTCAGTCACCACAAGCGCTTTAAATGAACGCACAGTATCCATCACAGAAACAATGGCCTGATAGTCTGTCGCTGGTTCTAATAACACTAGAATATCTCGTTTTTCGATACCCTTTTCCTTTAGGCCGCGCTTTACCTCTTGCAAGACTAAAGAGAGCATTTTCATATCGTGATGTTTGAGTGAGTCACTGCTACTCGCGACATCGTCCTCACTATCTTTTTCAAGATTCACAAGTGTAGGAATTCGTTTCAAACGAATTCCAGCTGGATAATTTACGTCAATGTAATCTTTGCGAACCACCAATTCCAAAGCCTGTTTTTCGGGTTTGTTTAACGGATCACCAGATGCGAGGTCAGGCAACTTTATATCGAGCACGGTGATATGTGAGAACACCATGCTCATCAACAACACCGGCACCAAGATTATCATCAAGTTCATAAACGAGGTGATATCCAGTTCGGCCTCTTGATTTCGGGGACGACGAATTTTCATTATGGCAGCAGCTCGACCTTAGCTATCTTGCGAACGCGATTTGGCAAAAGTAGCCTGAGACATCAAGTTGAGACATTTAACCCCAGCCATTTCCAAACTATCGATAATTTCTGTGGTTTTGGTTTGCAGCATGGCGTGAAATAGCAGCAGGGGTATGGCAGAGATAAGTCCGAAGGCTGTGGTGTTCATTGCGACGGAGATACTTTGCGAGAGCAGTGTGGCTTTTTCTGTAGGGTCGGCGTTGGCCACGGCGGTAAAAGCGGCAATGAGACCAATGATGGTGCCGAGCAGGCCCAGCAATGTGGCAATGTTGGCCAGTGTCGCTAGATAAGCTGTTCGCTTCTCTAAGCGAGGTACTGCCTCAAGTATGCCTTCTTCCATCGCCAATTCGATGTCGTCGCGACGTGGGGAGTGGGCCATACGCGCAACGCCTGAGGCGATGATACGCGCAATGGGGGCATCGTTGGTCTTGGCCTGGCTCATTATGCCTTTGTAATCTTGCTTTTTTAGTAGGGGCAAGATTTTGTCGAAGGCTTTTCGATTGGCGGATTTTGCTAGGCTTAGGAATATCCAGCGCTCTACGACGACGGCGAGGCCTATGAATAATACGATCGCGATGGGGTACATAAATGAACCGCCATTCTGGAAGAAACGCAATAGGGTGTTGATGAAGTCCATAGGGCTCTACTCTTTCTACTTTTTGATATTCGTTTGGCGCTGGTTTCTTAGGCGCACCGTAATTTTAAATGGCAGTATGCCATGGTTTTTTGGGTATATCTGTGACGGTTCTTACGTTTTTGGTGCTTGGTGCTTGGTGCTTGGTGCTTGGTGCTTGGTGCTTTTTAGTTTGTGCCAATCCTCGGTTGAGCTGGGAGCTGAAGGCTTCGCCCGAACGCCCGCCTCCTCCCTCTGACCAACTCGCTGCGGAACTCGCAAGTAGACGCTCAAACAGTCCTCGCTTAAATGATGTTGGTCAGAGGGAGAAGGCTAATAACGCGTTCTGAATGGGCGAAACCTTCAGCTCCCAGCTCAACCTACCATTTTGATACGATAGTTATTCTTTATTTTTTTGTTTTACTCTACATCAGCAGTTTGGTTTGTGCTATTTATTGCGCTGCCCTGCTGCTGTAGTTGGCGCTGTAGCGCTTGCTTGTCTACGTGGGCGAATACTGAAACTAGCTGACTATGTAAGCTTTGACGGGTGGCAGCGGCTACTTCTGGAGCTTTCCAAGGCACTATGTATAAAACTTTGGGCTGCTGCTGGTTGCCGCTGACGGTGGTGCTCAATGTTACTGTGGCGCTACTTTTCTTTTCGGCAGCTAGGCCAACGTTAGATAGAAGTAATGTGAGTTGGATGAGCAGCACTGAGATGATTTTTGTAGGTACTTTCACTATTGTTCTGCCTTGTTGGTGGCGGTCGATATACGACGCTTTATGTCGGCTATCCAACCCCTGACGGGCTTCTTGGGCTCGAGTGTCTGGGCTCGCTCGTAATGTTTTAAGGCGCTTTCAAGGCGACCTAGGTATAGGTCGTAAAGTATGCCTAGGTTGCGATGGCTGGCAGGGTGGTCCGGCCATACGCTTAGGGCCTTTAGATATTGTTGTTCGGCGTCGGTGAATTTTCCCTGCTCTCGCAGCAATATGCCCAGTTGGTTGTATGCGTCTAGATTGGTTTTGTTGGCGGCGAGGGCTCGCTCAAAGTGTGCCTGAGCACTTTCTGGGCGGTCTGTGCGCTGATGTATCAAGCCTAGGTTTAGCCAGGGGCCTGATAGTGTTGGGTGCTCTTGGCTTAGTTGGGTAAATTGAGATTCGGCGGCGGCAAGTTTGTTCTGTTCGAGTGACTGGACGGCGGATTCAAAAAGGCTTTTGGCGCCATTTGGGATGCTGTTCGGGCGCTGACTCAGGTAGGGATTTACGCTGGCTGATGCCTGTGGAGCGCTTGGGTCAATTGACTCTGCCGTTGGCACTACTTTGGATTCCACTGGGTTTTGTGCGGAACTTGGATTGCTTTGATTTGTGGGCACGAAGCTACAGGCGCTTAAAACGCCGAGCGATAGGGCGAAGCTGGCGATGGCTTTAATGAATTGCATGGGCTACCTCCAGTGAGGTTTCTGATTTTTGGTATCGACCCGGCAATAGCGTTTTAAGAGCAGCGAAGCTGGACCGCACCCATGAGTCGTATACTCCCTGCCAGCTACGCTGCACATTCACTTCGTGAATTTCTATGGCTTTTTCTTCGAAGGGAAAGGCTTGTTCTTCCAGCAAAATTTCATATTGCTCAAGTGCTAATTCATCTAGCCCGCTGGGGCGCTGTGACTTCATCAGGTCACGGCTGAGTTGACCGTATATTTCTCCGAGTTGGTAGCTGGCTCGGGTGGTAAATTCGGCAAGCCCGTAATCAAGAACACGCTCGAAGGCTTTTAGTGTTCGGTTTAGGGCTTTTTTCTTTTTCTTTAGGCTCTTTTTCAGCGGTAATTTTAAGGTGATTTTTGCGAATTTGGTAAATTCGTCATCGGCGAGATCGGCACTGGAAAAGGCCCCTAGATAGCGAGAGCGGTCGGTGCGCGCGGTTTTGGCTTTTGCATCACCGGTCTGCATTTTTCGCAACCAGAAGCGGCGCTTGTCGGGCTGCTCTGTGGTGAGGTAAAGCTGGGACAATTTGAAGCGCGCTTCCATGACTTGGTCAAATGGTTGTTCATAGGCATGTGCATATTCGCGATAATGCAATATGGCTGTATTGAACTCACCCGCTTTCTCGTACAGCTCTGCTGCCAAATATAGTGACTGACGTCTTATTTCTGGGCTGCTGTCTTTTTTGGCGATTACGCTAAGTTCACGCGCCGCCGGTGCCCACTTTTCCTGGGCCTGATAAACTACAACCAGTTTTGCGGGCAGTGTGGGTATGAGCGCATTTCTCGGAAAGCGTTTACGATAATCCAATATTACTTTTTCAGCGCGCGCCCACTCGGCTAGATCGATGAGGTAGTTTGCAGCATCGTATTGGGCCGTTATGGCGATATCTGAGTTAGGCGATAGCTGTTGAATTCTCAGTAGTTGCTGCACGGCTAGCAGTTTATTGCCTAGGCCCAATTGCTGTTCTGAATATTTAAAGACGCTGGCCGCTTGTCGCTCGACTATGCTCGTCCGCTCTGGGTCTTTCTTAGCTAATAATCTAAGAACCTGAGCGTAACCTTCTTCGGCCTGAAGAAAACGTTGGCTGTCGAATTGCGCCTGAGCAATAACTAACCAAGCGTTGTAACGCAGAGGTTTTTCGGCCTCGGGTTGCCACTGTGTCAGTTTTGTCGCAGCAGAGATAGCCGAGTCGAGTTCGCCGTATGCGAGCAGCTCTTGTGATGCCTGTACTAGTACCGTAGGCGCGCGCGAATCTGTTTTAAATTGCTCGGCAAAGCGAAGTGCGCTGTGGGTTTTTAGCTGCTGCCAATTATCGCGTTGATGTTTCTGTGTAAGGGTGGCAATCAATTTTTCGGCGGTGAGAATAGCTGAGTAGCCCGCTTCAGCACTGCGCTCAGCTTGTACTTTGTGTGTCTCAGGATATTCGTAAGCTACTTTTTCATAGGCATTGTAAGCCCGCGCAAATTGCTGCCCCTCGTAAAGTGACTCCGCCAACAGAAAAGCTAACTCAGGAGTTTGGGGATCTTGTGGAAAAGTGTCGATAAATTCTTGATAAAGCGCTGCGGCCTTCAGGAAGCGATCACGCGACTCACGTCTCTGCACTTCGGCTAGAGCTTTGTCGGCCGCCTTGGATTTTTTGGCGTTTTTACCCGCGACAATTTTTAGTTCCTGTGCACCCGCATGTTCGTAACTAGAAAGTTCGATAAGATACTCATGTAAATGAGGCTCTAGTGTGCTGCGAACCTCTTGGGCTTTGTTGTCCCAGTAATCACTGTATAAACCGTAGCGGCTTACAAAATCTTGTTTCGCCGGTAGTAACAGGCTCGGAAAACCACCTACGTCATAGACTTTAATGGTACGCACACTGAAACCTGGAGAATGGTCGGAATAGGGAAATTGAGCCACGAAGTGAAGAAAGGTATCGGCGCTGTCACGAAAGCGCTTTTTCTCTAAGTAGAGCTCTCCTAAATGACTGTATAATTCGTGTTGCCATAAACGATTGCCCAGGGTTTGATAGGTCTCGGTGATACTATTTGCGCCGTCTAAATAAGAAAATGTAACGCTCATCACCCGAAATGCATCGGCCACCATTGAAGCCTTCGCCTTGGAAAGGCCACTTAGGTCGCCGTCTTGGCCTGCGAGCTTATCAAGCACTCGAGTGAAAGACTCTAGCGAATGTGAGTAGCGCTGTTGTTTGAATTGAGACCAAGCCAACATATATACGGCGTTTAAGTAATAGGGTGTGTCTTCTCCAGCAGACAAGACAGCATGATAATTTTTTGCCGCTAAGCGGTAATTACTGTCACTGAACGCACGCTCGGCCTGACGGAAGCGCGCCTCAGCCACAAAATCAGATTGAGGGTGATCGGCCACTAGAGTTGTCAGCACTTCCTCTGACGCAATATTTTCTCCATCGAGGGCATGTGCCTTTGCCAGTTGATATAAGAGCTGATCACGAGATTGAATGGCATCATCACTTGAAACATCTTCAGGTGCGTCATCAATTAGCGCCCGATAAAGCGCAATAGCGTCCGTAAAATAAATACCAGGTTGGTCGGTGGCCAGCATCGCCTCTTCCGCTCGTGTCATTTCTAGGTCGGCGAGACGAATTTTTATCTGCCGGCGCGTAACGGCATCTGTGGTAACTTCCAGAGCTCGGCGATAGCTATCAGACACTTCTGCAAGTTTAACTTCTGGTATTGGACGCTCAACATCCGGCAGGCGGGCGGGCTCTAGATTAGTCAGCGTAGGCCCCAGATTAGGCACGTCTTCCGACAAAAAACTACAGGCAGACACAAGCACAAGCAGCGAGCACAATGCCAGTGGACGCACTATTCGACAGCACATGGCATTCATTGTGACTGACTCCGCAAGGCCGCATCCAGCAAGCGCGCAACAGCTAATCGAGTCTGCGCCAAATAGCTAAGTAGATGCTGGCGCTGTACGCTCAATGATTGCTGTAATTCTTGGCGCAGGGCGTCTTCTGTTTCCGCGAGTGCCTGCTTCACGGTGCTGTGGTGTTCAACAATACGTAAAGAGGTCTTGTCCAGACGTTTATGCCAGGGCTGTATATCCGGCGCATCGGCTAGCACTTGTGCAATACTTTTACGGCGCGCCTTCAATTCCTCTAATGCAAGGTCTAAATTTTTCAATCGCTGCTTTGCCTGCCAGAGTTGATCACTATAGGTCTCGCTGGCCTGCCATAGCAGAATGCCTCGGTAGCGTTCATAAGCCTCTTGCTCGAAACTCATGTCTTCACCGTCTGCCGCTAAAATGGCAAGGCTTTGACCGAGACGCTCAACAATTTCATTTAGCTCGCGAGTTTCCCCAAACGCCAAGCTTAAATAATCTTCGTTCGACTCGATATTTACGAGCTCATTTTTAAATTCATTTCTCGCTAGAGTCAAACTCCGTTCTTGGTCCTCGAGATTTTTTGCTTCAAGCGCTGAACTCTGCGCGCGGCGACGAGCGTGGCGCTCATCAACCATCACTTTATAGAGTTGAATTTTTTCCTGCCAATGCACTAGTTTCAAATCTAAACGACTCAAGTCACGCAGCAACTGCATTTTCTCTCGGACCGTATTGCTACTCAATACTTCTTCAAGTGTATTGAGTGCATCAGGCACGGGGTAGGTTTGTGCCGGGGCCAACCAATGGCTATCGCGATTTTCGGTATTGAGCTGGAATGCCTCGATCAAAGATAAACTGGCAAGGTCTTTTTGGGTCTGCTCAAGGCGCTCAAGCTGAGTGCTAAAACGAGCTTCCGCTTGCTGCCACTCAGCTAGAGCTTCACCGCTTGCATCCAGTTGCTCATAAACATAGGGTAAAGCCATCATGGCTTCCTGCGTACTCGCGAGGGCTATAGGGCCCTCAACCAAAGCCTGCCAGGGCTGTAGGGCCAAACGATAATTTTTACTCTCTAAAGCTGACCAGCCGTAGCCCAGTAGTGCGCGGGATGACCAAGGACTGTCTCTGCGAACTTCAACAAAGCGTTTTATCGCCTCAACAGGTTGCTCACTTAGCATTAGGCTGTAACCCGCCGCGGTAAGTGCTTTGTCATAGAGCGCCAGATGCTCGCTTTGATTTTTCAAAGAGTCGGGCACGGGCAAATCACGCACCGCATCATAATATCGAATTGAAGTCTCATATTCGCCAAGGCGACTGTAGGCTGCACCCACATTAAAGTTGAGGTAATTTTGCCAAGACGAATCCTCAGGAAGTGTTGTCAGCAAAGCCAAAGCCTCATCGAGCTGTTCCAGGCGAATACTAAGATTGATGCGCAACGCCAGAACGTCGCCGCCAATTTCTTCATCTACGGGCTCGGCAATTGCATCTAGGCTTTGCTGAGATCGAGCCCAATGACCTCGACTGTATTGTAAACGAGCCAGGTAAAACCAAGCAGCATTACGCACATCCAGAGGACGATTCGCATCCAAAATACGCCTGAAAACATTTTGAGCATGGGTTTCCATACCGTAAGCCAAGCTGATACCCGCTTCGGTCAATTGCGGGTTGTCGCCATGACCTTTTATGCCGCCTTGCGCGTCGGCTACATGCAGTTGATTCAAAGCGCTTAAGTAGTCGTTCAAATAGTAATCGTACAGGGCCGCACCATAACGCAAATCGGCCACAGCGTGTTTATTGGGCGCATTGGTTTCGGGTGCAGGTTCTTGAGCAAGCAAGCTAGAAGACAATAGCCCCGCTAGTAATGACATTGCCAGCACCCGCGCGCTTACTTTGGGGAAATTTAGGGTTGCCATTCTTTAATTTCAAACTCGGGCTGTTCTTTGGCGCTTGAATCAACGATTCTGAGTTCAAGAATGGCGGGGTCGGAACCTTTTTCAATAGTGATCTTGGCTCCGCGTTTGTAATCTCTTCCGGCAGGCCCCTTCCCCGTGAAAAAAGCACTGACCTCATGATTTCCAGAACCTAAATTTCCAATGTAGAGTTTCTGTACGCCACCGCGAAACAAAGCGTCAATATTGCGTTCTGTATAAAGGTGACTGGCTACAAGTTTATTATCCACCAGTACTTTCACCGCGTCTAAGGCAAAAAAAGTGCCCACATCCATCGAGAGAAACATCACCACTTGCGTGCTAGAGGGATACAGTAATTCCTCTTCGAGAATGAGCAGGTCTCTGTTGAGATCAAGAACATTTTGCTTCAGTGCCTCAACACGGTCAGGCTGACTGGCAATATGGCTCGACATGCTGAGCGCCATCAACATGGCGCCGAAACACACACTCAAGCGGCGCACGCCCCACGCTTTGTTAACAGCTCCAACGGGTGAAGATTGGTCCATAATGGTTCCCTGTGGGCCCAGCACGCAGGGCGCTGGCTTTAAAAATTATAATCCAGACGGAGTGTAACGCCTTTTCTGTGGAAATTATGCGGCCTGCGGCACACTTATTTCTATCAGTGGGCAGGCGCGGCCAAGCCGCTGCTGTAGGACACTTTGCCACGTCGATCAATAATAATACACTCAAAACCCGGTAAAGCTTCGATCAAGGCCAAGCCACGAATTGGCCCCATGACAAATACAGTCGTCGACAGGGGGTCTGTGTCAAAACCATCTGGACCCAGAACACTCACACTGGCCACTCCCCCCACCGATACTCCGGTGCGAGGATTAATGATGTGGTGCACACGCTCGCCTGTATCCGCATCAATAAAAAACCGCTCGTAATCACCCGATGTGGATATCGCACCATTAATCATTGGCAATACCAATGCGACGGCCTCATGACCTTCATCTTTTCCTCTAGGGTTTTTAATCCCTACGCTCCATGGCTTGCCACGCTTATCCCCCAGCACTCGGCTATCGCCACCCGCACTGACAGTGGCGTGCTGAACCCCCAAGTCCTGCAGAATATGGATACTCTGATCAACGGCATAGCCTTTGGCAATGCCGCCCAAATCAATTTGTAGATACTCATTGGCAAAAAATACACTGCGTGAAGCGGGGTCGATTTTAATCTGTCGATAATCGATGGAGGGTAGCAGCGCCTGTAATTGTTCAGCTCTGGGTTTTTTCTGTTCACGATAATTGTAATGCTGACCGAGCGAGGCAAAGCTGATATCAAAAGCGCCTTCGCTCACTCGACTATAAAAGAGAGATTTGTCGATTAAAGCATAAAGCTCTGCAGAAACAGGAGTAGGCTCCAATACAGCGGTTCTGTTCAGTATAGATAATTCACTGGTGGGCTTATAAGGGCTTAAAAGTTTATCAATGCGGTGCATTTCAGCCATTACCGCGGAGGCAGCTTGTTCGCCCTTCTCTCGATCTTCGTGCCACAAACTTAGATTGATGTCAGTGCCCATAATCGCCTGACGCTGATAGACCCACTCGGCCTGTACATTTGTCACAACAAACAAAAAACAGACGACAAGGCTCGCCGCCAAACTCATTGAATCGCGACGAGCTGCTAACCAAAGAGGCATTGGCCTAACCATCCACCCAGTTAATTCGATATTGATCATCAACACGCTGAATGCCCAGGGCGTTCATTAACTCCGGCAACTCTCTAGGCGCTGCAGGTTCAAAGCGAACAGTGCCCTGTAATTTTTGCGCTCCACGCTTTGGTAATTTAGCCCCCAAGGCTATTTTAATCGGACCGTCGATATCAAAGATGTCGGCGTTTATTCCACCTTTACCGTCGGTGCTCAAGCGCGCAGCGTAAGCGCCCAGCGATAACCAGTCATGACTGTTATGGAAGCGTGCATCTCGCCAACTGGCACTGGCGCTCAAACTATCTAGTTGGGAGTTTTTGAGCGTCATGCTCGGCACTTGGATAGACAGGGAACCGTCCACTTTTACCGGCAGCCATAATTCAATTAACGCCGCCGGACCCGTAAATTCGGCTTCACTCACGGTCAACGAGCCGTTTAAACTAATGCACGCAACCCCTGAGGCGCGCTGACGAAAAAGCTTGCTACTAAACTTAGCGCAGGGGCTCAGCGTCAGCAGAGATGAAGGTAAAAATTTCCAATGTAACTCACCTAAGGCGTACACATTACCGTGCCACTGCAGACTCGCAGAACCTGCTTGCCCACGCCACAAAGAACCCGCCAAACCTCGCAGAGTAAGCCCCTGCACTTGCTCAGATAAATAATTCCCTGCCACCTCGGCCGGAATGTCTTTGATGATGAGGCCCAAACTTAACACCGCAGCCAATACCAACCAGCGAACCAGTCTCACAACCACTACTCCTTCCGCAAGCGTACATTGACGGTAATTAAGCCCGGCGTTGACGTGAGGTTCATCGACAACTCTCTCACTTGCACTGCGTGCTTGAACTCCAATTCATGCAACCACCGGCTTAAACCGGAAAAACTCACACTATCAAGGCGAAGCCTAACTTCACCATTGCTGCCCGGATTGAAGCCGCTCATTCTCAAACCATGAGCGCCCAAGGTTCGATCCACTAGCTCTGCTATACTGCCGCCCTTTTTGCTCGTGTTCTTAGGCGCCTCACTCGTTAGCAATGTGGTTGCCAGAGTTTGCACCTGCGCCACAGTAATAGCCAAGCTCTTATTACGCTCAATTTGCATTTGGGTCATTTGCTGAATAGGTGCAAGCACCAGCTGCCACAATAAATACAACAATACGGCCAATGCTCCCCAGAGCAAAATTATTTGTTCTCGACGGTTAAAGCGATAAAAACCGGCAATAAACTCTGAACTGAATTTATTCACAATAGAATCCATTTTGACGTTTCATAGTTAACAATCACGCTAACGCAACTTAGCAATTTTTAAGCGCGCGGAATGAACACCACCTTGAGCACTGGCGCTCATTAAAGTGGCTTTAAAATTTCCGCCATCCAAACGGTTGCGCAAAGCTTCAATATTTTTAAAAGAATTGGCTTTCACACTAAAACGCAATTCATTGCGATCGTGATTGTATTGAATTCCCTGCAGTGCCACATCGGGCAAGCTTTCGATGACAGGTGCCACCAGAGATATCAACAGGACTGAATCACTGCCCTTTGCAGTGCCCTGCTCAGACTTCATTTTTGCTTTCAATTGACGCAGAGGATCAACCATTGCCCCTCGCGGCACTACAGAGCGAAACGCGGTTTCAATATCCTTCTGCATAATAGCCTGAGCAGACTTCAACTGTTGAACCTGCGAGAAATTGGCGACAATGAATAGCGTTAAAGTTATGCCGCCTAAGAGAGCTACTTTGCGCCATGTATGCCACCAATTCATAAGTGGTAAACGACGACTAAATTCTCCTACACACAAATTCAACCAGGGCATTGACGCGCCCAAAGTGGCTCGACCAAGATGAATATTTAGCGCGCCCCACCCGTCTCTTACAAAGCGATGCTCAACCTTTTGGAGTAAATCTTCAGGCAATTCAGACTCTAAATCAGACAGAGCATTGTCATCGCCGGCAACCAGAGTAAGGGAAGCATTTATCGCAAGATTTTCCCCCAGAGAATTCAACACCATACTGGCTAGAGTATCGCTGACACTAAAGCTGGTACCATCCGCCTGATGCACCATAAGCTCTTCATTTTGACTAATGGTGCAACTCTGCTCGTCGCAGGGAAGCAATAAAGGTTCTGGCGTACTGCCTGCAACTTCAATACTTAACTCAGAAAACTTCTCTAGCACTGAGCGAAACCACGCTTTTTCTACATAGGCAATGGTTACTGTGCCCTTATCCACAGCACCAAACGCGAAATGTAAAACTTCAACATCACACGCTAAATCATCTTCTAGCTGATAGGGTAAAAGTCTTTCCATATGGCGCTTTTCTTTGGCGCTAATCGGTAGAGGTCGGGTACTCACCCTAGCCCCTGGCACCAACAACCACAGCTCTGCCTTGCTATTCGCAATCGCCTCAGCTAAGACCTCAACTGTGCCCTTCTCTGCCTCACCCAACCATTCGCCACGGGTATCGATTGCCCGCCAGGAAAGCTCTTGTTCAGCATTGCTATTGCTGAGCATACCTTCGCTGGGGATTTTTACTAAAATACGATCAGCCATCTATTCGCCTGATTATTTGTAGTTTGTCTTCGGTTCTCAGCACTAAGCTTTCGAGCTTGCGCCGCTGCTTTGCCACTAAAGATTCTGAATACAGTAAAAAGTATTCACTGCTAATACTCAAGCCCTGCATATCGGGGCCAGTGCCTTGCGGCATAAGGCCCACCATTGCCGGTGAATTCTCAAACTCCGCTAGAGTTTCATAACCTTCACTGCCCAGTGAATCGAGTAATTCTTGTGCATCCGACACACTCAACGCCTCAAGGCTGGTACTCACATTGATAGTTTGGAGCAACTTTAAGGGCGCTGTATTAATGTTGATACTAACTTTCTCGGGCAGCACCACCAAAAAGGGCTCCAAAAGAGCGTAGAGCTCCGGAGTAATATATCGGACCAAACGCAACTCATTAACACTGGAAAAATTTTGATTGCCCGCGTAATAAACTGAATCTAGGCTATTGTAATAGTTGGATTCTGCGCCGCCATACCCTGTGGGTCTATCATCACTGTCGAGCCAATCAATAATGGCCTCCACGATGGCCACCGCGTCACCTTGCGCCAGGGGCAAAGATTCAAAGGTTTGCAGTAGTCGAATAAAACGGCGCTGCTCTTCCGTGAAACGCGCCGCACTGCTAGCGCTACCGGCGTCACCCGCCGAGCCGACTAAAGAATTAAGGTTAAACAAGCCCTGAGCATCGACAACACGACCGGATAACCAACCGCCTTCTACCGGAAACGGCTCCGATTTTTGTGCCCAAATCTCACCAAGGTGATCAACCTCACCTTCGGCACGATCTTCTTTTAATACACTGAGCGCTAGATCTTCAGCGCCCAATAAGTAAGCATTAGCCTGGGCGCCATGCCAGCGATTTTCGCTGCGCGCTACGCTTAGTTGAAATGCTCCAGCAAAATTTATCGCTAAGGTAGACACTACCGCTACAATCAACAGCACCATCACCAATATTGCGCCACCCTGAGAATTAGGCTTCTGGCTGGAGTAGAAAAAGTCGTTTGCTTTCACCAAAACCCTCCAAGTAAATCGATATCTCTACGGCCAAGGGCATACTTGCCGGAGCCACTTCCCCAGGCGATGTGTTGCTTGCCGGAGGCCACTGTACTTGCCAACTATTGTTGTCCAAGCTGCTCGCTGAGTTGGGTAGATAGCGGATAGCCATACCCTCTATGCCTTCCATCAAGATTTGCTGGCGCATGGCAGGGCCCTCTAGCCGCACATCTTCAGCAAAGGTGTCCCCCGCTTGATTAAAGTCTAGTGAAGAAAAATCCAACTCTATATCGTCGTTATTCACCACTGGCCAATACAGACGCCACAACTTACCTTCACTCATATGATAAGCCACTCCTTGTAAATCGCTGCGTTGAGCGTTCAAGGGGTTTTTCCAGGCGAGCCGATTCAAACGTAAAAACCAAGGCTGGCCTAAAGGGTTTTCAAGCGTTAAAGGTTCACCCTCGGAAGCGGATTCACCCTCAGCAAAATGCCCCGTATTCACGCGCTGCCCATAAAAAGCATCCGCCGGTGTCTGAAAAGCACTAACACTGACATTTTGTCTCGGAATGGCGTGCTGTAAATCTTGCTCAATTAAACGCCAACTGCGGTCTAAGCGATTCACCTGGTCAGCTCTTTCCTGCGCGCCACTAGAGGCCCGCACAGCCTGATCAAAGGTTTGGTAGGCGCCCACTGCAACTAAACCTGTTAAACCGATGGCCACCATCAATTCTATTAGCGTAAAACCCCGGAGCTTATTCATTTATAAATGCTCGCAGTACAAGGGCTGGGTTTTTCTCTGGTAAACCCGCTTCAATCTCAAGGCGTTTCAATTTTTCAACTTCCGTGGCGCTGACCTCGAGCGACCACTCCCATGTGGTGCCAGCCATTCGAGTTTCACCGCTAAGTTTGCCGCGCGGCACTGAACCATTTATATGCTTTTGCAACTTAATATTAGCTAGCTGATTTTCAGCGACCCATTGCGCGACGGCTTTATTCCGCAATTCACCGGTGCCGTCAACCATAGCAATCACTTGAAATAACAAAGCGGGTAAGGCTACTCCGACAATCAACATTGCCACCATTACCTCAACAAGAGTGAATCCTTTACTGCGCACGAGGACGCTCCCGCCATAAAATTTGACCTGCCAGGCTACTGCCAATATGTTGGTCGCCTCGATCAAGGTCTGCGTGATGCAATGTGAGAATGAATGACTGTGCGTCACCACTGGGGTAAAAAATTAGCGCGGGTGATTCGTTAGCAGCCTTCGGTGCAGAGCTATCAAAACGTTCCCCGTCCAACTGTAATTCGAGACTAATATCTCTTGGCAAATACTGTTCCTGCAGGGGAGCTTCTTGCCGCTCCCACTCACCCTCTTCATTTAATGCTAGCCAGTAAAATGACCACGCTTCATCAAGCACCGCCGGCTGAAAGGCAAAACCAATAGAGCGACCACTCAGCACTGCGTCTTCGCTCGCCAGTGTCATCACGTTAGTCAGGCTGCCGGCTGTGTTACGCAGTCTCTCTGCGGGACCATCGCCGCCAATTGATAAGCTGACAAGGCCAATCATGAGCCCCATAATAAATATCACCACCAGCAGCTCAATCAAGGAAAAACCTTTCAGTTTTACTCGCTCTGGCAATGACTTCACTCGCGCTGCGAGCTTATTGCTCGTCTTCACCGCTCTGCCAATTATTTAGGTCTGCATTTTGTCCTTCGCCACCTGCAACACCATCTGCACCTAAGGAATAAATATCAAATTCCTGTTCTTCTCCAGGGCTGAGATAGAGATAGGGGCGATTCCATGGATCCACCGGTAAACGCTCTAAATAACCATTACTGCGGTACTGACGAGGTACAGGATCAATGCTTGGTCTTTCTTTTAAAGCTTCCAAACCTTGCTCACTGCTCGGGTAAACAAAGTTATCAAGACGATACATTTTTAAAGCGCTTTCAATGCCTTTAAAATCTGCACCCACTTTGGTAATGCGAGCCTCGTCGGCTCGATCCAATACGTTGGGCGCTACAATGCTCACAAGCAAGCCGATAATGACCAACACAACTAGAATTTCAATCATGCTGAAGCCCGACTGCAAACGTCCTGAGCCACTCAATGCCACTGGATTATTTTTCATTACACTTACCTCTGTGTCCAAATTTTAAGTATTAGATGCAACCTTAGACCAATGTATTCAAATCAAATATTGGTAAGAGTATCGCCATAACAATCACCGTGATCATTCCACCCATAAACACAATCGTCAGCGGCTCGAGTAACGCTAGTGCGGTACCCAGCATCAACTCTAACTCTCGCTCCTGGTTTCGAGCGGCGTGGTCTAACTGCTTATCCAACTCACCGTTGGCTTCACCACTTGCGGCCATTTGTACCAACAATGGCGGAAAAACCTGTGCCTGATCCAAGGCCCTATGTAGGCTGCTGCCCTCCTTCACTGCAACAACAACGCCGTCACAGGCGTCACGCATGACGAGATTAGACAAAACCTGACTGGCAATATTCAAAGCTTCCAATAATGGCACGCCACTACCCACCAACATACTTAATGTGCCCGCAAATCGCGCACTGTCAGCCTGAATAATCACACCGCTTGCGACGGGAGTTTTTAATAAAATTTGATGCCACTTCCGGCGCCGAGATTCGGCACGCATCATTAAATTCCAAGCCACTATTATCAAGCCAAAGCCCAACAGACACCAAACGCCGTAGGCGGTAATAAAATGGCTGGTGCTAATCAAAGCTTCTGTTAGCCATGGTAGCGCTTTTTGACTGTGCTCAAAGATGCCGATTAACTCAGGCACAACAAAGGCCATCAACAAACCAATGACTGTGACACTCACCGCCAACAATACAAAGGGGTAAACCATGGCCATTTTTAATTTTTGCCGGGTGTGCTGACTTGACTCCGTGTAGTCAGCCAAGCGCTCCAGCACGGGACCTAGAAAACCGGCGCTCTCACCTGCGCGCACTAATGCTCGATACATATTATCAAAGGCCCGAGGGTTCTCTCCCAGCGCTTGCGCCAGAGATAAACCTTCAAGTACCTTACTGCGCACCTGCAACAGTGTCTCTTTAATATGAGTTTTACGGTGTTGTTTTGCAGCCGCCTTCAACGATTCGTCAAGAGGCAAGCCAGAATTCACCAAACTGGATAACTGTCGAGTGATCAGGGTGAGGTCACGCCCTGAAATATTCGCGCCACGCCGAAACAGAGAAGACTCGCTTTGTTCCTTCTGGGCGCTAACCACTTTAACATCCAAGGGTCGTAATTGCTGAGCCCTCAACTGAACCCGCACCTGCCTTTCAGAGTCGCCTTCAACGGTTCCTTTAATCGTTTTACCGGCCGCGTTCAATGCGCGATAACTAAAGGCTCCCATCTCTAACCCGCCGCCGTCACACGCAGAACTTCTTCCATACTGGTGATGCCATCCAGAACTTGGCGGCGACCATCATCAACAATAGAATCACTTTTCTGCCGTGCATACTGGGTCATAGCTTGTTCGCCAGCCCCTTCGTGAATTAACTGACGCAGGCCTTCATCAACATTGATTAATTCATAAATGCCGGTGCGCCCCTTGTAGCCACTTTGCTTACAATGATCACAACCTACAGGCCGATATACATCGGCGTCGACGGGCAGAGACAGCAGTTCACACTCAGCTTCAGTGGCTCGGTGTTTTTCCTTGCAAGATGGACACAGTTTTCGAACAAGACGCTGGGCCATCACCACTTCAAGGCTAGAAGACAATAAAAATGGTTCTACCCCCATGTCTTGCAAACGAGTGACGGCACCAATTGCGGTATTTGTGTGTAAAGTAGATAAAACCAAGTGTCCAGTTAAACTGGCTTGTACGGCAATCGTAGCAGTTTCACCGTCGCGAATCTCGCCAACCATCACGACGTCTGGGTCTTGTCTTAAAATGGCGCGTAGGCCTCGCGCAAAAGTCATGTCAACTTTGCTATTAACCTGAGTTTGACCAACACCGGGCAGCAAATATTCTATGGGGTCTTCGATAGTAAGAATGTTGCGGGTACGATCGTTTATGTGGCTTAAGCCTGCGTACAAACTCGTGGTTTTACCAGAGCCTGTGGGTCCTGTAATTAGGATGATGCCATGGGGTTTTTTCAGTGCAGTACTAAAGCGCGCCGTCGACACCTCGGGCATTTCCAGCTGTTCCAGCTCTAGCCTTCCAGCGGCCTGATCAAGTAAGCGCAACACCACCCTCTCTTCATGGGCTGAAGGTAAAGTAGATACTCGAATATCAACCGCGTGCCCAGCTAGGCGCACAGAAATACGACCATCCTGAGGAAGGCGCTTTTCGGCAATATCTAATTTTGCCATCACCTTCAAACGAGAAATGAGTACGGGCGCCAGTTCTGGTTTTGGCGAAAGCACTTCACTCAATACACCATCTATTCGGAAGCGCACAGCAACTCGATCCTCAAAAGGCTCGAGGTGAATATCTGAAGCTTTTTCTCTAACCGCTTGAGACAAAATGGCATTAATCAATCGAATCACTGGCGCGTCATCGTCTCCCGACAGCAGGTCAGAGTCATCGGAAATATCGTCAGCCAAGCTACTGAGATCAAATTCAGCGCCAAGGTCGTCCACGGCTCGCTGAGCAGCGCCATCACCACTTTGATACTGCCTAGTGAGTCGCTGTTGAAATTCGCTATCGCTAATTTCTTGCAGAGAAAATTCTCTTCCCAGCTGGCGACGAAGCTCTACCATCACCAAGAGTTCAAGCCCAGGCCGGTGTAATACGTGATCATCTTCGAGCAGCACGCCGTGACGAGATGCAAAACTAAAGGGCAGACTGTAGGTGTCTAATGCGCTACTCACCGCTCAACACCCGACGCGTCATCTTGTTGCGAGCGGCTTGCTTCCTCCTGCCACTCGGGAAGAACCCGCAGCAATTCTTCATCCAACATTAAGCCGTCAAATTTGCGACTATCTATTTGTTGATCTCGAATGTAATGGTATTTTTCGGCAGTGGCGCCTTTGATATCCTGCTTATCGCGCAATATTGTTGCCCGAATAAATACCATTAAATTGGTTTTTGTTACCGAGCTAGACTCTGTTCTGAACAAACGACCCAAGAGGGGAATGCTGCCCAATACGGGTACCTTCTGCTCATACATGCTCACATCGTCACGAATCAAGCCCCCCAAAACAATGACTTCGCCGTCTTCAGCCATTATTTTGGTGTCGATGGTTCGCTCATTAGTAATTACGTCTGAAGCGGTAATTCCGGTTGCGCCAGTCAGGCTAGAATCTTCCTGAACAATTTCCAACACTAGGCTACTGCCATCATTTATGTGTGGTGTTACTTCTAACTTAATACCGACGTTTTTACGCTCAATAGTTTGAAAAGGATTTGTTGAACCGGTGTTGCTACCAGTGTTAGTAAACGAACCCGTAATGAAGGGCACTTCTTGCCCCACAGAAATAGTCGCTGGGTGATTATCCATGGTCAGCAAGTTCGGCGTAGACAATATGTTAGTACCAGTGTCTTGCTGAAGTGCATTCACCAACACCACAAAATCAATATCCTTGTCGAGACGACCAGTACCAAAGGTCGCACCAGGAAGACCGGTTAAGGCTCCCGCAAGATCAACGATGCCGGTATCATCTCCCACTGCACCGGCGGCCACTGCACCCATGGCGCTGTCTGGGTTTATACTGGAACCAAATCCGCCACGATCATCACGAAACAACCACTCAATACCGAGGTCTCGACCGGCGATATCATTCACTTCAACAATGATGGCTTCAACTAGAACTTGCGCACGACGAATGTCCAGACGCGCCACCACCCCCAATAGAGAGTTCAAGGTATCTGGGTCGGCAGTAATCAACAAAGCATTGGTGTCTTCGTCTGCCTCAACGGTCGCCTGCGAGGAAACACCTTTTGTATCGCCGCCCGGCGCAAGCTTAGCCATGTTTTTCACAACATTGCTAAGTACCTCCGCTACTTGCTTGGCTTCGGCATACTCCAAATAAACCACCCGAACATTGCCCGTTTGGGGCTGAGGTTGATCGAGCCGCGAGATAAGCGTTTTAATTCTCTCGCGCTGAACATCTTCGCCGCTGATAAGAATGCCGTTGGTGCGTTTATCAGCCACCATTTTCAGCTGTGTATTTGCCTGATTTTTACCGGCCGTCTGCTGAAGCTTGCCTAAAATGGTCACCACTTCGTCAGCTTGCGCGTGTTCAAGGTGGATAAGCTCTGTGGCCGATACTGCCGATTTATCAATGCGAGCGATAAGCTTTTCCAAACGAGCAATATTTGCTTCAGTATCTGAAACGATGATGGCGTTACTCGGCTCGTAAGCAGCAATGTGCCCATGTTGTGGCACCAAAGGGCGAATAATAGGCAACAATTTTATTGCGGCAATGTTTTTCAATTGCAGCACTTTGGTCACTTGCTTTGCACTGCCCGTTTGGTTTTGATTGGAGATTGTCAAAGGTGAGGAGCGCGCGTCTTTAATGGGCACTACACGCACTACATCACCCACCTCAATGGCGGTGAAGCCGTGTATTTCTAGAACCGACAAAAACAAATTATAGAGTTGCTCACTGTCGAGGGGCGCCGCTGAGATGACTTTTACTCGGCCTTTCACCCGAGGGTCAATCACAATGGTTTTATGCGTGATGTCGGCAACGAACTTAATGACTTCATTAATTTCTGAATCGTTGAAATTAACGGTCCAGGTTTGTTGCGCCAACACGCCAACAACCGGAGATACACTCAGGACCAGAATGGCAATTATTTTTCTTAATGCACTTTTCTTCAAAGCTCTACGCACTTACAGACCACCATTAATTTGTATCAATATTTAGACTTAGAGTTTCTTCGCCTCGCTTGATGTCGAAGCTGGCCGAGGTTTCTTCTCGCATAGACTTGTACACTTCCATCGCTTTGCTGGAACTGTTCAATGCAACCCCATTCACCGCGACAACAATATCATTGGGCTTTAAACCCAAACTGTTGAACAAGTCTCTCTCTTTGCCAGGCCGCACACGATAACCCACCACTTTACCCGACTCTCGCACCATGCTCACTTTTATGACATCCGCCAGTGATTTTTTACCGCTGACAACAGATTTAGCCGCATCGTTACGAGCACTGCGGGTAGTTGAGCTAGACTGAACGCTTGACCTTGCTCGCGAAGAGGGTAGACGAGCGCTTGAAGTCGGTTCATCGCTGTATAGCGGCAGCGACTCAAATCGCCCGTTATTCTCCAAAATAACTTTGTCACTCATGACTTTTGCTAGAGTTACGCCTCGCCCCTGTGGCAAGGAATCCCCCAAAGCATACAGAGCCTGCTTAGCGCCATCTGCAATAATAGCGCGAGCACCACCGGCTTTGCTGCTATCGACTATACCCTTCAATACTAGCTTCAATTTCGTTTCAGGCGCATTTTGCTCAACCGCCGACACCACTGGCACTTTCACAGCCTGAGCTTCGACACCGGCTTTGCCAAAGATATCCATCTGACTCAAGGCGGCAATATCAACATTGCCTGTCACAGAGGGGGAGCGTTCAGCCAAAGCGATATTCACTGGGGGGTTCTGAGAATCAGACACGACGAGCGGAGCGTTGGACAGGGAGGCCACTAACACCCAAAAAATTTGCGCAACACTAAAACAAAGACAAAGCACTAAACCTAACATTACACCCATTTGCCAGAGTGTAAGGGGTATTTGTTGCAGATGTGTTACTGCCCGTTTGGCTATTTGTTCAACAGAACTGCTCAAGCCACCCCTCCAAGGATAGACCATTATCGGTTGTCATTAAGCATAGGTTACCGCCGCGACTGGCGCGGCCTGCTTATCGATAAAAGACTATACAGGAAATTGAACGGTGCTGTTAACAATTGGCTGAAAGGCGGTGAGCTGATCTTGCAGGGTAGAATTCCCCAAACCGGTATTCGGGAACAAAGCTCCAAATTGCCCTTGCTCACCGTGTAAGGCCATGTAATTCAGCACAACAGTTTCCACCAGCAAATTCACATTGTTAGCCGCCGGACTAGAGGCCGTTTCCACATCACCACTGGCACGCATGTATCCCAACTGCTGATGCATAGCCTGCGCTTCGGGTGTAGCGCCGATTAACACCGGCGCGCTGCCTGGGTTGTAAACCAAAAAGAAGGAAGAGGCCGTTTGCTGATTGTCTCCGGTCCACACACCTTTGCCGCCGCCATTCACCGAATCGTCTGTCATACCATTACTGAATACAGAGCCGTCACTGTAGACATACACCATCATAGGCGTACCCAGTTTAGCCGCGTACTCCAAACATGCACCAATACAACGACCAGCACGTAAATCTCTTAGCTCTCCGGTAGCTCGGTCACCGGTGTGGTAGTCGTAACCTCCCAGAGTGACCGTGCCCGCGCCTGAAAAGCCGTTAGCCACTAATTTCATCACTGAAGCGGTTTTGCGAAATTCTGAATCACCATTAAATTCATCGACACTGAAGATGCCGGAAGCACCCACAATATCGGGATCTGAGGCTGGGTCCAACTGGGACGGGACGCCAAATCGGTCGGCTAAATCAGCACTTTTTACATAACCGCAGCGCACTAGGTCTTTTATTACGTCGTCAGCACTAATCGCTGTATTCACCCGCCCAAGTTTTGCCTCGCTAATGCGGTAGATAGACTCCATCACAGCAACTGTATCGCTCTGGCTCAACAAGCCCACCAGATCTCCCACGTCCACTAGACCGGTTACGTCGGTAGGACGATCAACCTTGGTGGGTCGCACCTCAGGATTAATCAAACTGGCAGGGGCCATTGAATTGCCGCCCGACTCACTGGAGCGGGAGCCGATCAAAGCCAGCAGTGAACCGTTGGCACCCGCGCGATTAATGCCATACATCGGGTTGTGTGGGTTATTACTGGTATCGTTCTCAGAGCGCGCCGGAATAACTGCTCCGTTGGTACCGGCCGCTGCCATCACAGCCTTCTCACTGATGCCGGCCAACATGGCACTGTTCGCGTGAAAACCCAAGCCAAAATCATTATTCACGAAATCGTTAGTGCCAGTTTGTGGATTCGTTATCGACGGCGACATATCCCCAGGTAAACCTTGCTTGCTGTAACCTGAGGTACTTAAAAAATCGAGCTGGCCGCCTCGCTGCCCCACCAATACATTAGAACCCGCGATATTGGCGCCGCCCGCTAGATCAAAACAAATAAAGGGAATTTTGCCCGCGCCTTGAGTACTGATGCCGCAACTGTTGCGAATCGACAGCAAATCGGAAGACAGGGCTGCGTGCGCAGCTCGCGGATTGGCAAACAAGCTAAACACCGAGCCACCCAACAAAGTGCCAAGACCCGCCTGAAAGCCCTGAGCCACAAATTCTCGCCGCGTGCTTGGTCTGGCATGGTCCCGGTGAAACAAGGGCTCATTAGGCAAATACGTTTTACGGGTCATTACACTATGTCCTATTCGTTCATTCTATTGCAGCAACATGGCCGCACTGCCAGTGGCGGCGGCGCAAGTGGCTTTAGCAATTTTCAAAGTGCGATCGGGCTCAGCCGCGCAACTACCCGCACAAGACGACTGCATAATATCAATCAAGTTGTTTAGTTCCAGCGCCAAGTCATTAGCATCAGGCTGACTGACCAAACCACTGTTTAGCAGCAGTTTTTCCTGAAGAGGGCCAATCAAATTAGCTCGCCCACTGCTGTCAAACGCTGTACTCACGTTGGCCGAGAAGTTGAAGCTAGGGAAAAAGGCGGTGCGCGTACTGGTGTCGCTATCGCTTAATTCACCCACCAATTCGGAGCAATATTTCACGGCCAGCTGAGTCACTGCCATTTGGTGTGCTGCGAGGAAGCCACCTAGGTTTTCAACCGTGGGTAGCTGCTGACGCACCTTTTCATACGTAGCGGCCACGTTCGGATTTACAGAGCTCACTCCGGTAATAGCTGACAAGGCCGCATTAATTTCTTCAAATTTACGCAAACCAATATCTGCCTGTTCCTCTAGGTCCGCTGGGGCTTGAGCAGCAGGAGGCAGCGCCTCTATGCGCACAAAATCGTTATCGCCCAACTGATCAAAGGTTATAAAGAACTCATCGGCATCGGCCCCGTTCTCAAGCGCAATCACCGTACCCAGCTCAGAAAGCACAGTGCCTTCAGGCGAATAATTGGCGTCGGTCACGGCAAGATCTAAGCTCGCAAAACTTTGCCCCACATCCGCCTCTCGACCATTGATACCAATTCGCAAACCTTTCATCGGCACGCTGCCAGGAGAGGCATCCTTGTCTAAGCTGATAAAGAAAGGAGAGTTAAACAGATAGCCATAGTCATCAAATTGTTGAACCTCAAACACTACGTAGGCTTCCGGCATTTCAATAAGGTGAGAAACACTGAACAGTAAGAAGAATTTTTCACCGACACCCGCGTCAAAATTTTGCTCAACTTCCTCAACCGACAGCGCGCGGTTATGAATTGCCAATAGACGGACCGTTCCCAACCACTGATCTTCGCCCGATGTTTCCTGCCCCAAAACCAGCGCAAAACCATCGTCCCACTCTCCCGCCAAGGTACCCGCTGGAGTATTGTCCAAACCAGCGACATCTTCGCCGTTGACGAAGACGCGACGGCCGTCAAAAGGATCATACGTTAGCACCACATGCTGCAAGGTGGCCTGTAGCACTTCATCGGCATCTGGACTAGAGAGCGCGGGCATACCATTGCCATCACTCTGGTCGGTACGATTTAAAAAGTTATAGTTGTAAAGTGTTTGACCTAGGGTAAAGTTACGAATGTCGGCACCGCCCGAGTAACTAACAATTCGCGCAGGGCCGTCTTGAGTCACGTTGTCGGGCACAACCCACGCTTCCAGCGAATACTCCCCTGTCAAAGTAATTAAATCATGCAATTTTTTACTGCTACCGGTTGAACCCTGAGCTTTACCACCGTTCAAACGAATACCCCAAGAGCCCAACCAGTCGACCTCTCCAATTAGGTTTAAGTTAATCGCGGGGTCTACCCCACTGGTATCAAATGCCGTATTACCTTCTCCCGTTTTAAATTCGTAACGGGCAATGATGTTGTTTTCGACACGGCCGCCACTGCTGGCAATGATACCGTCTGGCAGACGCAAAGCTTTACTCAACACCAAGTCTGGGTCTACCACGGTAGCCACAATAGTGCCGGTGAACGCAGCGATTGCACTGCTCATGGTGTCGGCATTGGCACTGCAGTTGGTCCAGCAATTGTGGAACTCATTACGTAAGCGAGTCACTAAGCGAGAACTGTCGGGGCTGTCTATAGTGATTCGGCTTTTGGCTGCCTCATAGGCTGCGTCGACGTCGGCACTGGCAAGGTAGGGCTGCTGAGCTGTGGAAGAGTCTTCAATATGACAGTCAACACAATACGTCCTCAGAACAGGGTAAACCGTACTGCCAAACTCGAGACTGTCCGCAGGGAAAGTTTTACTGCTACCAACGTCTTTCAGTTGTGGCGCCTGCAGTACAATAACGTTGGCAGTTGCGCCAGCGGTGTTAGCCCAAGCAGAGATATAGTTAGTAATGATATCGCCACAGGCGCTATCACTTTCTAACCAACAATTATGGCCGCCCGCAACCTTGGTCACCATACGAGATTGGGCGGGGTCGCCCAAATCAACAATTGTATTGGCCGCTTGATAGGCTTCGTTAATATCGTCACTGCGTACAAACAGGGGCGACTGACCACCCGCTACACTGTGACATGAACCACAGCGGTTCTCGGGCACCAAATTGTCCCACACGCTGACCTTAAAACCTTGTACATTTTCGGTTTGGGGTGCGGGACCGGTATAGACAATCCCCGTATCAGTATCCACTCGAGTGTCGGCATTCGCCACCGTTCCCGAGCCACTGCCACCACTACAGGCACTTAACAATAGTGCGATACTCACCAATAAACTAATGCGACTAATAAAGTTCACTTAAGGCCCCTTACAATAATCAGCAGTGTCGGCAAACACTTGCTTCAGCTGAAAGCCTTCGTTACTGAAGCGCCCTTTAATCGTATTCACTTCCGCTCGGTCAGCGGCATTGCCTGGTTCCCGCAAGCACACGGTGGTAAATACTTTCTCCACCTGACATTGCGCAAAGGCGTCGCTGTAGGCCAATTCACGCCCCATGCTCTTGGCGCCCGCGCCACTGCCAGGCAAAGCACTGCTCCAGCCCAGACGCGCGTTTATGCCACTGCGCCAGCGATTTTCCCACTGGTCGTCAGGTGTTACGTAACCATATATAAAGTTGTTTTCATTGATATGGTATTTAGCCTGTACACGCGTACCCGTTTCAGCGTCAACATCGCCGGCCTGGTTATACACAAGTTGACCCGAGTCTCCCTCTGGGTCGGCATCCACATCAAATTCGTAATTGTAGTAAGCAAACGCCTGCGCCATCGGGTCCATACCATTGTGGCAACCCACACAATTATTTAAGAATACTCGGCTATCGCCACCAGGACTGCGAGTAACGTCTTGGCGGATGCGATCGGGAACACGACTGATATCATGCACCTGCTCCAAGTCATTACAGAGGTGATTCAGCAGAGTAAAACGAAACATCGCGCGGTTAGTGCCAGCAATAAAAAATGATTTAGACGCCGCCCTAGAAGTCATAACACCGGCAGTCGCGTCACTGGGCAAACCACTTACCGAAGATTGCGCTTGTTGTACCAACACATCCTGAAGCTTAAACCCCTGAGTCTCCAAGGCTTCATAGTGAGCATTATCGGTATTGCTGTAGGCGGGAATACCTGAAGTGCCACTAGCAGTGTAGAGAATATCGCCAAAAAGTAACTCTCGAAAATCAACACCGTCGCGAACAATGCCAACGAGCGTAGCGACATAATCATTTAAAGCAACAAAAGGATCTGAATCACGATTGGTCCAAGGAGCCGCCCAATTTTTCAAGGTCACATCGTAGAATGCCGCATTGTCCATGGCCGTATAGGCCGCAGACTCAACATCTCCTGCGTCTATATTAGCGGCCATGTTCAGGAGCACGGCTTCACTCGGGGGAACACCGGCCAAGCGGTCATGAATGCGCTTGGCTTGCTCAAGTGAGCCGGACCAAGTGGGCTGGCTTGCAAGGCCAAATAAAAACAAAGCGAGGCCGGCGGCTTTTTTGGGGAATTTTGAAATTTTCATTCGCTAATCCTACGCGTAATTCGGCCGATAAAATGCCAAGCGTGTCTCATCTTTGCGGGCCTCAGAATCAGATTTGGCGGCTAATTCAACGCTTTGTCGTGACGCCACTCTTTGCCGCTAGCGGAGTCAAACCGTAATGGTTTTTGAAATGAGGTTCAACAACTCCTTTACGAAACCTCAGAAGCCAAAACTTTACTGGAGATAGCGAAGTTTTCGTGACTTAATCGACGGAATAGGTGAGCAGAATTGCGCACAATGCAGAAATAAAATTGACGCCAGTCATCAATAGGGCTTTTTACTTCTAATGTTTAGCATCGGAAAACGCACAGTATGAACCTTAGCGCTCACCTGAACGTGAAATTTACCGCCGCCGCACTGGCCGCAGCCACCAGTTTATTGTTAACGGCTTGCGGTGGCGCAGGTGGTGGCGGGCAAGACCCCGACCCCGTCGTGGTCGATTTACCCATTGCCTATATTAGCCGTAGCTTGCCTGTGGATGAAGACGGCGACCCCAGCACAAGTGAGGCGCTAAACCCTCAAGCTTTCAACCCTGGCGCCACCCTGTTTTTAAAAGACCGAGCCACAGCCTCTGCAAACGTTACAAATATTACTAATGCAGCCTTCGCCGAAGACGAGGCGCTGCTTTACGATGTGAAAGACATGGCGGTGTCGGCCGACGGTCAGAAAATTATTTTTGCTATGCGTGCTCCCGAACTGGAAGACGTAGACGAGGAAGATCAACCGCGCTGGAACATTTGGGAATACGCTCGCGACACCGCAACCCTGCGCCGAATTATCAGCTCAGACAACAATGCCGAGGCGGGGCAAGATGTTGATCCACACTATTTGCCGGACGGGCGAATTGTATTTTCATCGGACCGTCAACGCCGCAGCCGCTCTATTCTTTTGGATGACAACAAACCTCAATATTCTGGGCTGACCGAGGCGCGGAATACCGAAGCATTCGTTTTACATGTCATGGACGAGGACGGCAGCGACATAGAACAAATCACTTTCAATCAAAGCCACGACTTACAGCCCACTGTGCTGGCCGACGGTCGAATTCTCTTCAATCGCTGGGACAATATCTCAGGCACAAACATTGTCAGTTTATACACGGTAATGCCTGACGGTAGCCAACTGTCACAATACTACGGCTACAACAGCCAACAAACCGGCAGCAATGACAGCCGCGCCCTATTCTCCAACCCTCGGCCTATGCCAGACGGGCAAGTGCTTGCCATCCTAAGAGGCAATGAAAGTGAGCGCCTAGGGGGCGACATTATTTTGATTGATGGCGAGAGTTTCACCGATATTAACCAAGCTTGGGCGTCTAACATGGGCGCTACGGGACCCGGCCAAAGCTCAGCGTCAATTCTTGAGAGCAGCAGTGATGACTCCGTGTCGCCACACGGACATTTCAGCTCTGCATGGCCACTCACTGACGGCACCAACCGCCTCCTGGTAGGCTGGAGCCAGTGTCGGGTAATTGACCCTATCACTCAAAGTAATGTGGCCTGCACAGAAACCCTACTAAGCGATCCCGATATAGAGCAAGCCGACCCGCTTTACGGCTTATGGATATACAATTTAGGAGAGTCCAGTCAGCAAGTTGTGGTGCCTCCTGTAGAGGGGCAAATGATAGCGGAGGTGGCCTCCCTGGAAAGCAAAAGCGAAGACACGTTCTTGGCCAGCGAGCTGGACCAAGAATTGGCCAACGAAGAAGCTGGGATTTTACACATTCGCAGCGTTTATGATTTTGACGGCGTCGATCAGTCCGGCCCCGGAATTGCGGCCTTGGCAGACCCACTGCAAACTGCGGCCGCTGGGCGCCCCGCTCGCTTTTTACGTATCGTAAAAGCCGTCTCTATCCCCGACGACGAGGTGTTGGATTTTGACGGCAGCGCTTTCGGCCGCAGCAGCGCACAACTCATGCGAGAAATTCTAGGCTACGCCCCCATAGAGCCCGACGGTTCTGTAAAGATAAAGTTGCCCGCCGATGTTGCCTTTATGATTTCGATCGTGAATGGTCAGGGTAAACGCATCACCCAACGCCATCAAAATTGGCTGCAACTTCGCCCAGGCGAGACTCGGGAGTGTGCGGGTTGCCATGACAGCGACAGTGGCTTGCCCCACGGCCGCAGCGAAGCTGAAGCAGCCTCCATTAATACAGGTGCTATAAGCACTGGTCAGCCATTCCCAAATACTGAGCCCGCGCTGTTTGCCGACGAGGGCGAAACCATGGCGGAAACCTTTGCTCGCATCAATGGAGTTCGCGAGCTCAGCACCGATGTTATTTTTGATGATGAGTGGACCGACCCCAATATTCGCGCGAAAGATCCCAGCATTGCTTGGCGCTACAGCGAGCTCGCCACAAACATGCCCGCCACCGAAGCTTGTCAAAGCCAGTGGAACAGCCTGTGCCGCACCACCATTCACTACGATGAGCATATTCAGCCTTTGTGGGATTTACCGCGAGAGGTGTTTGACGTCAACAACAACCTTCTCGAAGACCAAAGCTGCACAGCCTGCCACACCACACGTGATGCCAACAACGTGGTCATTGTTCCCGCCGCGCAACTGGATCTCAGCAGCTTGGCCTCACCAGAGGACCCCATGCATCTAATTGCCTATAGAGAGCTATTGTTTAATGACGTAGAACAGATCGTTGAAGAGGGCGCCCTGCTCGACCGCCTAGTGCCCGTACTCGACGCTAATGGCGACCCTCTGTTCGAGTTAGACGCTGACGGCGAACAAATACTAGATATTGACGATAACCCTATCCCCGTAACCACAACGGTGAATGTGAGTCCCTCGATGAGCACCAATGGCGCCCTCAGTAGCCGCTTCTTCAGTCCTTTCGAAAATGGCGGTAGTCACAGCAACTATTTAAGCCCGGCCGAATTGAAATTAATCGCGGAATGGCTGGATATTGGCGCGCAATACTATAACAATCCTTTTGATGTACCATTGAATTAGTGCGCCAAACTAACCGTTTATCTACGAGGCAAGATTATTAATATTTTCTTCAACAAGCCCTGTTACGCTCTGGCCTGCCTGATATTGACACTGCTTTCCTTTGGCTTGCGGGCCGCTGACGACGATCGTGAAAAAGCCACGGTAGATACCAGTTATATCGACATGCGCACAGGGCCTGGGCGCGCCTACCCTATTTTTCATGTCGTTGAGCGCGATGAGATTATAGAACTCATCAAACGACGCACTGACTGGATTAAGGTACAGACCAAAAGAGGTAAAACGGGCTGGGCCCATGTATCGCATATGGGCGACACCGTGGGCTTTGATGGCAAACAACTCGCCTTCAAACAAGCCAACGAAGAAGACTACCTCGCCAGACGCTGGGAGATTGGCTTTAACGGCGGCGATTTCGCTGGCGCCAACGCACTGGGCGCAACCTTAGGCTATCGCTTCACTCAGAATTTTACGGCGGAAGTTAAGCTCTCTCAAGCCACAGGACAGTTCTCAGACAGCAAGATGGCTGGCCTAGCCTTAATGCATCAACCTTTTCCCAACTGGAGGGTATCCCCCTTCTTCTTGCTGGGCTCGGGCGTCATTGATACCTCGCCCGACACCACTTTAGTACAAACTGAAGACCGCACCGACACAGCACTAATCGTTGGTGCGGGCGCCTACGTGTATTTATCTCGCCGCTTTGTTATGCGCTTGGAATACAACAATTATCTGGCTCTGACCAGCCGCGACGATAACGAGGAAGTGAACGAATGGAAAATGGGATTCAACGTCTTTTTTTAGCCGCCCTGCTATTACCTCTAAGCCTGAGTGCAAACGTTCAGGCTCAGGAGGGCGATGATATTAACCCAGGGCTGGAGCGCGTGATCACTCCCGATACCCAACGCCGCGAAATTCGCCAAGCGCAAGTGGATACCGAAGATTTTGAAATCGGTATTTTTTACGGCGTGATGAACGTCGAAGATTTCGGCACCAATGGCGCGGGGGGCTTGCGGCTGGCTTACCATGTAAGCGAAGACTTTTTCATGGAAGCCAACTACGGGGTGAGCACTACCCGCGAAACCAGCTTTGAAAAACTCAGCGGCTCAACGCAAATACTAAGCGACGACCAGCGAGACCTAAGCTACTACAATCTTTCTGTAGGCTATAATATTTTACCCGGAGAGATTTTCTTCGGTGAGAAATACGCATTCAACTCCAATTTTTATTTGATTGGAGGCGTAGGTAATACCAACTTCGCGGATGAAGAGCATTTTACTTATAACGTCGGCATAGGTTTCCGTTTTTACGCCACAGACTGGATAGCAGTGCACATTGACGTGCGCGACCATATTTTTGAACACGACCTGCTGGGTGAAGATCAAGTGGTGAATAACCTTGAGACTCACGCAGGCATTACTTTCTTTTTCTGATTGAGAACCGAACATGAAAACAACGCGCCACACCCTAAAGCTCGCCCTCTTTGCGCTGCTGCTTTGCGCAGGACTTTCAAGCCAAGCAGAATCCATAAAGGGCGAAGCTCACGACTTCACACTGAAAAGCAACAGCGGCAAGAACCTGCGTCTATCTGACTTTCGAGGCCAGGTAGTACTCATCAACTTCTGGGCCACCTGGTGCGGGCCCTGTCGTCAGGAGATGCCCAAGCTCGATGAACTCCACAAACGCTACAAGCGCGCAGGCGTGGCAGTCTGGGGAGTGAACGTTGAGGATGACTCGTCATTGGCCGACAATTTCCTGAAAAACAACCCCGTCGACTTTCCTGTTCTCTACGACGTAAGCAGCGAAGTCAGCGAACTCTATAACGTAGACGCCATGCCCACAACGGTGATTGTAGATCGCAATGGAAAAATGCGTCACCTTCACCGCGGCTACAAGCCTGGCTACGAAAAAATCTATCGCCAACAAATTAAAGAGTTGTTAAAAGAATGAAACACTTGCTCATTGTCGTGTGCGCTCTAACACTCGCGGCCTGCGGGCCCATCAAACCCTGGGTGAAACCCTACGAAAGACAGAACTTGGCCGACCCCATCATGAGCTTTGAACGCGATGCCGTGGCCACTCAATACATCAATCACGTTTACGAAACCCGCGAAGCTTCACGCGGTGCAGAAGGTAGCGGAGGCGGCGGCTGTGGTTGCAACTAAGAAAACAAAAATTGTCATCGGCCTGCTAAGCATTTTTGCAATGGGCAGCGGCCAGGTTTCCTCTGGCGTTCTGCCCGAAGATCGAATCGACGTACTCTACCACTCCTATGATGGCGGCGGAGTAACAATTGACGGCCCCTCAGTTTTGGTCCGCAAAGACATTGCCAACAAAGTTTCTGTATATGGCAATTATTATGTCGACATGGTGTCTAGCGCCTCAATTGACGTAGAGGCAACCGCAAGTGCCTACACAGAAGAACGCACCCAACTCAGCGCGGGCGCCGACTATCTCTATGACAAAACAATGATCAACTTGAGTTTCACCAACAGCAGTGAAGACGACTATGAGGCCAACACCGTAAGCTTTGGCATCAGCCAAGATTTCTTTGGCGACCTAACAACCCTAGGTATGGGATTTTCCTTGGGTGACGACACAGTGAAACGCAACGGCGATGACGCCTTTGAAGAGTCGACAGAACATCGCCGATATAACTTAAGCCTCACCCAAATTCTCACCAAAAACATCATTGCAAATCTAGTGATCGAAACAGTCATTGACGAAGGCTTCCTCAACAACCCCTATCGTTCAGTTCGCTATCTCGATGAAAATTCCGGCAGCCTAGGCTACAGCTACGAAGCTGAATTGTACCCACACACCCGCAACAGTGACGCACTCGCCCTTCGCACCATGTACTACTTGCCCTATCGTGCCGCACTGCGCTTTGAAGCTCGGTATTTCTCCGACAGCTGGGGCATTAGCGCAAACAATGTAGAGCTGCGCTACACCCACCCCTTTGAAAGCGGCTTGATTTTGGAAGCCAAAGTTCGGCGCTACCAACAAGATGGCGCCGACTTCTACAGCGACCTATTTGCATTTAAAGAAGCGACAAACTTCCGCGCCCGAGACAAAGAACTCAGCACCTACAGCAACACCAGTATCGGCTTAGGTCTGACCTATGAACTGAAATCTGAATATTTATCATGGTTCAACAAAAGCACAGTGAACCTCTACTGGGATCACATGCAATTCGACTATGACGATTTTCGGGATGTGACAGCAGGCGGTGATGTGGGAACAGAAGAATTATACAGCTTCGACGCCGACGTGATTCGCTTCTACTTTTCCTTCTGGTACTAACTCAAGTTCCAGAGTTCGTTCGAGGCCATCTTCTCTGCTCTGGCGGCCCGAGTTATTAGCACAACAAACTAATAATGAATTCCGAAACTCGAACACTATGACAACAGGGCCTATTCGCCCCTATCATCACCTTTATCCAAAAAGTGCCCCAACTTACCCTTCTTAGTTTCCAGATATTTAGCATTGTGTGGGTTGCGACCACTTTGATGTGGTAAACGTTCAGCCACCTCAACTCCCAACTCCTGCATAGCCTTAACCTTGCGAGGATTATTAGTCATCAATTTCAAACTGGATATATTCAAGTGCTCCATCATCGGCTTAAGCATTGAATAGTCCCGCATATCTGCCCCAAAACCTAACTGCTCATTGGCCTCAACCGTATCCGCACCGCTATCTTGCAAACGATAAGCCTTGATCTTGTTCAGCAAACCAATGCCCCGCCCCTCTTGACGCAAATAGAAAATAGCACCGCGCCCCTCTAAAGCAATTTTATGCATAGCCGACTGCAGTTGCGCACCACAGTCGCAGCGCAAACTAAACAACGCGTCACCCGTCAAACACTCCGAATGAATACGCGCTAGCAATGGTTGCTCACCACGGACATCACCCATAGTTAAAATCAGATGTTCTTTACCATCATCGGTGTCTTCAAAACCGTGCATCGCAAAAATTCCCCACGGAGTGGGCAACTTAGATGATTCGACATAGCGCAGAGTCACAATCGTGTACTTCCTTTAATTTTTTAGGGCTTAAAGCCAGAACCAAGCGACGACCTGCAACAGGCCCCAAGCGAATAGCGCCGCCAATACATCGTCGAGCATAATACCGAAACCACCACTGACTTTTTCATCAATCCAGCCAATAGGCCACGGCTTAACAATATCGAAGAAACGAAATAAAACAAAACCCAAAAGTGCCCAAGGCCAACCCGCAGGTGCGGCAAACATAACAATCCAGTAGCCAACCATCTCGTCCCAAACAATGCCAGGATGGTCGTGGACGCCCAACTCTTTTGCACTTCGGTCACAGAGGTAAACACCCAGCAAAAAGGTCAAGATCAGAAAACCGAGATAAATTGGCGCAGGCCAATCTATGATCAAATAGTAAAATGGTATCGCCGCTAGAGTACCAAAAGTGCCCGGGGCTTTTGGCGCCAATCCCGAACCAAAACCAAAGGCTAAAAAATGAATAGGGCTACTGAAAATTTCACCGGCCCGAGGTGTATTACGGCTCAAAATGTTGGTATCCCGAATGCGGAGGCTCATACACCTCACCAAAATTCTTACACAGCACTTGGCTGCCACTTACAATCTCACCAATCTCAGTGGCGACTAATTCGCCCATAGAAATGAGCGCCTTCACACTGGATAAATTTTTCTCTGGGACGGTGAAGCATAATTCATAATCGTCACCCCCACACAAGGCCCAGTCGAGCGCTGGACACTGATCGCCATAAAACGCCAAAGGCTCCGAAATAGGCAAGCACTCTACGGCAACTTCTGCCCCCACTAAACTCTGCTCACAAATATGACCCAAGTCAGCAAGTAAGCCGTCAGAAATATCTAAAGCAGCAGACGCAAAACTTTTTAGACGCTGCCCCTCTTTTAGACGCGGTGTAGGTCGATAATATTGATCGGCAAAATATTGGACGTGCTCTTCCTGCACCTCGAACCTGTGTTCTAATGCGGCGAGCGCAGCGGCCCCGTCCCCCAACTTTCCAGTCACAAAAATTCGATCACCCGGTGAAGCATTTCCTCGCAGCAGTGCCTTACCTGGTGTTAGAGCCCCGTGTACTTGTATGGTAATGCTGAGTGGGCCGCGGGTGGTATCACCCCCCACCAAGGTACAATCGTAACGATGGGCCGCGGCAAATAAACCTTCACTAAAACTGTCCAACCAATGCTCATCTGCTTCCGGCAAAGAGAGCGCAAGGGTAAACCACAGAGGTTCAGCCCCCATAGCGGCTAGGTCGCTCAAATTAACCCGCAACGCCCGTTCGGCAATTAAGCCCGGGTCAGCATTCGCAGGAAAATGTACATCTGCAATCAAGGTATCCATAGATACAGCGAGCTGCTTCCCTTCAGGCACTTGCAACAGCGCGCAGTCGTCGCCGATTCCTAGCACAACGCCCTCACCCCCAGCCTCTCGGTGGAAGTATTGCTGAATTAACTCGAACTCACCGACGGCCATAATGCTAAGATTTACGCTCAGCCTGAACTTCAATAGCGCGCAAAGCTACCGCGGCACGGTCAAGCACGCCATTGATAAATTTGTGACTGTCTGTCGCGCCAAATTTTTTCGCCAGTGCCACAGCTTCGCTAATAACAACTTTATAAGGCACATCTAAACGAGCCGTCAACTCATAGGTCGACATCCGCAGTAAAGATTCAGTGACAGGGTCTAGCTCATTTAACGCTCGCTCAATGAGGTGTGGTTCAAAGCTTGCTTCCAATGCCGTAAGTTGTTTCGGCACTTCATGTAAAAGCTCATGAAAATAGTCCAAATCGACATTTTTCATATCATTGTCGCTGCGAAACTCAGCTTCAATATCACTCAGAGAAGAGCCCGCCATCTGCCATTGATACAGAGCCTGCATTGCATAATGTCGAGCCTTGCGACGAGAGGCTGGGGTTGCTTTTGTAGTCATATCAGTTTTCACACTTTGCCCAACAAGGACACCATTTCTAACGCTGTTTTTGCAGCTTCTTCACCTTTGTTGCCCGCCTTGGTACCGGCGCGCTCAATGGCCTGTTCAATTGAATCTACAGTGAGTACGCCAAAGCTTACAGGCACTCCAGCGTCCATGCCCACTTGGGCCAAGCCTTTAGTGCATTCGCCCGCCACATATTCAAAATGCGGCGTACCACCACGAATCACTGCCCCCAAGGCAATGATTGCATCAAATTCTTTTTTAGCTGCGATTTTTTGCGCCACCAGTGGAAACTCAAAAGCTCCTGGGGCGTAGTAGACAGTCACGTTCTCATCGCTCACACCGTGGCGTTTCAATGTATCCAAAGCCGCCAATTTTAAACTCTCAACTACAAAGCTATTCCAACGGCTAACAATTAGAGCGTATTTCCCTTGGCATGAAGTGAAATCACCTTCAACAACATTGATCGTGCTCATAATATTTTCTCTAGTTACAAGTAATGTGTTCAACCACTTCCAGATCAAAACCTGAAATGGCACTGAAGCGCAGAGGTGCCGACATGAGTTTCATTTTTCGAACGCCCACGTCTTGGAGTATTTGCGAACCAATACCCACCTGTTTATAAACCATATCCTGACTCGGGCGAACTTGCTTGCCCGACAACATCCAGTCTATGCTCTCTTCGATTTCAGAGGTGGTTTCACTGCGACAAATTAACACCACAACGCCCTTGCCTTCAGTTTCAACGCATTTTAGCGCATCATGAAAGTTCCAAGACTTAAACTCTCTAGGGCCCTGACGCTGAATGGTGAGCAGGTCTCGAGCGGTGTCCATAACATGCACTCTCACCAAGGTGGGATCTTCTTGAGTAATATCACCCTTCATCAATACAAAATGCAGGTCGCCGCGGGCGATATCGCGATAAGTTCTGAGATTAAAATGACCAAATAGAGTTTCAACCTTGCGTGTATTAATACACTCAACCGTTTTCTCTTTGACACTGCGGTAATGAATCAAATCAGCAATAGTGCCAATTTTAATATTGTGCTCTTGAGCAAAAGCTTCCAAATCTGGACGACGAGCCATGCTGCCGTCCTCATTCATAATCTCAACGATGACCGACGCCGCTTCAAAACCTGCTAAACGCGCCAAATCACAACCCGCTTCTGTATGACCTGCGCGGCTCATGACACCACCAGGCTGAGCCATCAGTGGGAAAATATGACCTGGCTGAACAATATCCGCTGCCACGGCGTCGCGAGCAACGGCAGCTCGGACGGTACGCGCTCTATCGGCGGCGCTGATGCCTGTAGTCACACCCTCAGCCGCTTCAATTGATACGGTAAAGTTTGTCGAGTGCTGGGCCTGATTATCACTAACCATCAAGGGCAAATCGAGCTGACGGCAGCGGTCTTCAGCCAAGGTGAGGCAAATGAGACCTCGAGCATGTGTGGCCATAAAATTGATGTCTTCAGGCCGCACTTGCTCAGCGGCCATAATTAGGTCGCCCTCGTTTTCGCGGTCTTCGTCGTCCATCAAAATAACCATTTTGCCTTGACGAATATCGTCAATCAGCTCTTCAACGCTGTTCAAATCCATGGTTTTACCTTTGTAATTACGCTTTATTAAATCCGTGTTCGGCCAAAAATGCTGATGTGATGCCCGCGTCCTTCTCAGCCGCTTTGTCACCTAAGAGTAGTCGCTCCAAATAGCGAGCGATAACATCCACCTCCAAATTCACCTGAGTTCCTGCTTTATAGGTCCCAAACACCGTCTTTTCAATGGTGTGCGGCACAATATTCAACTCAAATTCCGATCCGTTTACCGCATTCACAGTTAAACTGGTGCCGTCTACCGTAATAGAACCCTTGTGAGCGATATATTTTGCCAGCTCCTTGGGGGCCCGCACCGTGAAACGCTCTGAACGAGCATCTTTGTCACGACTCACAACTTCACCCACACCGTCGACATGCCCACTGACAATATGCCCGCCGAGACGCGTTTCCGGGGTAAGAGCTTTCTCTAGATTGACAGCATTCCCTACTTGCCAGTCTTTTACAGTTGTACAGTTGATAGTTTCCACTGACACATCCGCCCAATACCCATCACCTGGCAGTTCAACCACGGTTAAACACACTCCATTGGTGGCAATAGAGTCGCCCAGTTGTACATCGCTAAGATCAAGGTCGGCGGTATTTACCCTAACCCTCAAATCACCACCTTTAGGCTTGGTGGCGACTATTTCGCCGAGTGCTTCTACTATTCCTGTAAACATATTTACTGGTAACTCCTGAATGTTCGGTTCTTCTTAACTTTGAAATTTCTTATCCGTCAAAGTCGGGCCGGGCGGTAATTCGCCAATCCTGACCCACCGCCCTGACATCACTTATAAACAAGGGCAATTGTGCCGCCATGGATTGTAGGGGTAAATTAAACAGCGGACGCGCGTCGCTGCCCATGAGCTTCGGGGCCATGTAAACCACGAGCTCGTCTAATAAACCTTTCTTTAGGAAGCTGCCTGATAGTGTAGCCCCCGCTTCCACAAGCACTTCATTGCATTCGCGCCCGGCCAATTCTCGCAGCAGCTTGCGCAAATCTATTCGACCATCGGGGCCAGGAAGAGACAGCAACTCCACATGATCAGGCCGTTCTTTGAGCGAGCTCTCGTCAGCATCGGCATGCACCAGCAATATTGGTGAGTGAATGCCCACCAACTCGGAATTCATTGGCAACCTTAACTTCGAATCCAAAATAACTCGTAAGGGTTGCTTCGCAGCCGCCGCCTCGGCAGCCTCGATATTCAGCTCAGCAGGCCGCACCGTGAGCGAAGCATTGTCTTTCAGCACTGTATCTATACCACTCACGATCGCACAGGAGCGAGCGCGGTATTGCTGCACATCGGCTCTTGCGTGGGGGGTGGTAATCCATTTGCTCTCACCACTGGCCATCGCAGTTCGGCCATCCAAACTCATCGCTGACTTTACTCTGACCAGCGGTAGATCTCGTTCCATACGGCGATTAAAACCTGGGTTCAGCGCCCGAGCCTCATCGTCCATCAGAGGACCCGACACCTCAACACCAGCATTGCGCAAGTGCATAAGACCAAAACCACTCACTTCCGGGTTAGGGTCTTCTGTGCCGTAAACTACCCGCGCAATACCCGCCTTCACCAAAGCCTCACAACAAGGCCCCGTTTTTCCGGTATGGCTACAGGGCTCTAGGCTCACGTAGGCTGTGGCGCCCTGAGCACTTCCACCGGCCGCAGCCAGAGCATTGATTTCTGCATGCGGCTGGCCCGCCACCTCGTGCCAACCCTCGCCAATAATTTCGTCATTTAATACTAAAACACAACCCACACGGGGGTTAGGCATGCTGGTGTACAAACCGCGCTCAGCTAGGCGAATCGCCCGTGCCATGTAAGTGGCATCAGTGGAGTTCAAAGTCATTAATTCAGCTCGTCGGTTTATTTTCGGGGCTTACAGGGGCTTCAGGTTGCTTCTCAAGTCGATCAATTTCCTGTCTAAACTCACTGATGTCCTGAAAGCGACGATAAACCGAAGCAAAACGCACATAAGCAACTTCATCTAATAGCTGCAGCTGCTCCATAACGCGCTCACCGACAATTAGTGCCTGTATCTCGCGCTCGCCTGTAGCCTGAAGACTGTGCTTCACCTGACTAATCGCGGCCTCAATGGATTCGGTGCTAACCGGACGTTTTTCCAAAGCGCGGAGAAAACCTGAACGGAGCTTACTTTCATCAAAAGGCTCTCGGGTACCATCTTGCTTGATAATGCGCGGCATTAGCAGTTCGGCAATTTCGTAACTGGTAAAACGCTCGTGGCAAGACAAACACTCACGCCGACGGCGCACCTGGCCACCCTCGGCCACTAACCTTGAATCGATTACTTTGGTGTCGTCTGCACTACAGAAAGGGCAATGCATGGCTTGAAATCTCACGGTTTATGGGGAAAATCGCGTGCATCTTACCATAAATATTATCTATAAGGCCTCTAGGATTTCTTGACTTAAGTCGTCAACATCCTCTTTTAGACATAAAAAAACCACCCTAAAAGGGTGGTTTTTTAGCAATGCCCCTAAAGACAATTACTTAGCCATAAACGGGAAAGCGAGTACAAATTTCCAACACTTTGCCTTTCACAGCTTCAATTACGGCTTCGGAAGTGCCGTTTTCAAGCGACTCTAAAACATCACAAATCCAGTTTGTGAGCTGCACAGTCTCCTCTTCACCAAAACCGCGAGTCGTGATCGCAGGTGTACCTACGCGCAAACCAGAAGTTACAAACGGCGAGCGTGGGTCGTTTGGCACAGCATTTTTGTTTACGGTGATGTTCGCCGAACCCAGCGCTGCATCAGCGTCTTTACCGGTGTAGTCTTTGCCGATCAAATCCACCAGCATTAAGTGATTTTCTGTACCGCCGGAAACAATGTTAATTCCGCGCGCCATAAAGGTCGCGGCCATCGCTTTGGCGTTCACCACTACCTGTTTTTGATATTGTACATACTCTTCGCTCATTGCCTCTTTAAAAGAAACGGCCTTTGCGGCGATTACATGCATCAAAGGACCACCCTGACCACCAGGGAATACCGCTGAGTTCAGTTTCTTTTCAATGGCTTCATTGGCGCGAGCCAATATTATGCCACCGCGAGGGCCACGCAGAGTTTTGTGGGTAGTGGAAGTCGTCACATCTGCAATGCCTACAGGGTTAGGATATACACCTGCGGCGACTAAACCGGCAACGTGGGCCATATCCACCATGAGGTAAGCACCCACCTTATCGGCGATATCACGAAAACGCTGCCAATCCATGATTTGCGAATAGGCAGAAAAGCCTGCAACAATCATAGTGGGCTTGTGCTCAAGCGCTAAACGCTCCACTTCTTCGTAATCCACTTCACCGGTTTCAGCATTCAGACCGTATTGAATGGCATTGTAAACTTTACCCGAAAAGCTAACGCTAGCGCCGTGGGTCAAATGCCCACCGTGAGCCAAGCTCATACCCAAAACAGTATCGCCTGGCGCGCACAATGCAGCGTACACCGCCGAATTGGCCTGAGAGCCAGAGTGAGGCTGAACGTTAGCGTAGTCAGCACCAAACAGCTCTTTGGCGCGATCAATGGCCAAACTCTCAGCCACATCAACGTATTCACAACCACCGTAGTAACGTTTGCCGGGGTAACCCTCAGCGTATTTGTTGGTTAAGCCGCTACCCTGAGCCGCTAATACCATGGGGCTGGTGTAGTTCTCAGAGGCGATCAGTTCAATGTGCTCTTCCTGACGGCGCTCTTCATTTTGGATGGAGGCCCACAATTCTGGGTCAAAAGACTCAATAGTTTGGTTTTTGTCAAACATGTTATTGCCCTAGCAAACGTTGATGAAAATTTGGGAGCGCAGATTATACCTTGTTTAGGCTTCACCGCATCCTCTGTATCGGTAGTTTCTCATAAGAAATATATTTTTCCTATGAGAAACATTGTTCTCGGAGGAGAACACTCCGGGATGGGGAACCACCACACCAGTATAAATGACCAAATAGTCACTTTCTGGACTAAAACGGATGAACAAGAGATAATGCGCGCCAAGGGACTAGACAGGCTCTCTCTAGCGAGCCTTATGCGTATAACGATGTTTTGTTAACGATGTGCATTGCTTTCTGACCCAACCCGCGCGCCCAGAAACTCAGCAACATCTAACTCAACAGATTTAGGCCACGGCTGAGCAACCACAACATGATATTTAACAAATTCTATACAGCAAAAAAAATCTGTTTGATATTTGCCATCCTGCTGCACCTACCGAGTCATGCCCAGAACGAGACGACTCTCGACGAATTACTGGAGATGAACTTTGAAGATATCATTAATTATGAAGTGGTAACGCCAACAAAGTCAGGCATGCCTCTATCCAAAATACCCGGTTCGGTATCTGTAATTACCTATAAAGATATTCAGCGTTCGGCAGCCACTACCATTCCAGAACTTCTCCGCTTGGTCCCGGGGATGAACGTTCGCTGGAACCCAATGGTGCAAACCATTGACGCCCGCAGCTTCGGCTCAAACCCCTTCACCAGTAAAATTCTCTTGATGATTGATGGTGTCCCTTACAATTCCTGGAACAAAGGCGGATTTCCTCAGCACCCCGGCTTCGATTTTTTCAACCTCAGTAACGTTAAGCACATTGAGGTGATACGAGGCGCAGGCTCCGCTCTCTACGGCGAAAATGCACTTAACGGCGTGATCAACATTGTCACCTTCTCCGGTGAAGAATTCGAAAGCACTCAAACAAAGCTCTCGGCAGGCGCAAGCGAGGCAAGGGAACTCAGCATCACCGCTGGTCGGCGTATTGCCGACGATAAATCAATATTTGCGTCTTTTAGGGCCAGCCGAGGACAACTACCTGGTGAAATATGGCGCAAAGAAAATGCTGGGGCCGAGGCCTACGACTTGTTTGTGAAAGCCAAGTTCAACGACTTACAAATGTCTTACTACCGCCGACAGGACAACTTTGAAGGCTTTAATGTGCCGACCGACAACCCGCGATTCCCCAGTGGCAGCGTATTTAAAAGCGCGGAGAATATTAGGCAAACCGTTAACATCCTTGCGGCTCAATTTAATACTCAAAGCAAGGACGATCGCTGGTCCGTTCAGGCCAACACCTCGTATTCCAACCGCAATGGCAGCCATTGCGCCGCTTGTCACGCTCCCACCGAAGATACGCGTTTCCATAAATCAGAAGATCACGGCTACCAATTTTTTGCCAACAGTCAAATTGGCCTGCACTACTTTGACAATCACAATATCATCGTAGGCGCCGAATACCGCAAAATTTCCGCCGGTGACCACGACCATGAATTCCACCGAACTGAGGAAGGAATCGACCACGCAGAACAGCACACAGGCTCTGTTACCTCGTATAATAAATCAGCTTTATTTATTCAAGACTCCTGGCAACTGCCCACCGCCACGCCATGGACATTGATTGCGGGCCTGCGCTATGACAGCGAAACCTCCACCGAGTTGTTTGACAGTGACCTGTTTCCCAGAGTGGCATTGGTGGGCTCACTAACACCCAAAACAACGCTGCGCTTCAACTGGAGCAAAGCCACACGTTACCCGTCATTCACTGAGCTCAATCAAAGTACTGGCTTCCTGTCTGTAGAGGCGCCAAACGAAGTCATTCCACTGGTGAGTTTCACACCGAATCCTGAACTCAAGCCGGAAACAATTCGAAGCTTTGAATTTGGGCTCTCTTACCAAATTTCAAATACGGCTCAGGTTAAAATTGACGCTTACGACAACACTACCGAGAATTCAATTGGCATCGCTTACCCCCGCTTTCGCTTTGAAAATCACCCCAGTGACGCCCACATTCAAGGTGTCGACATTGAAGTGAAATCTAAGCCGAATGAAACACTATCACTATTTGCGAATGTGTCTTACCAAAAAAACAAAGCCAGTAACGAGCTAACAGATTCAGGTGAAAACCCACTAGAGTTCACTTACTCACCAGAATATAAAATCAATGCAGGTGTTTACTATACACCCCGCGATAATGTTTCAATTAATCTGGAAGCCAGTTGGCGAGATGAATACACCGCCCCCAGTTTCTGGTATCCCATTGTGTTTGATGGTGACGCGCCTCGCCCTCTAGACGACTACCTCTACCTAAATGCACGTGTAGATTACAAACCAAAGATTATGTTTGATGCCAATAGAACGCCTCTTACCATTAGCTTGATCGCGAAAAATTTAAGCAATGAAAGGCCTTACGAAACACTTTCTGGGTTGGGCGGTCGAAGTCCGGGAAGAGAGTTTTTCCTTCGCTTTTCGTACGACTGGCCGATGTGAATCTAACTGTGAACAGAGACAAGCAAGCACTGTCGTTGCACCTCGCGCACACTTGGCTGCGTTCACTCAGGTGGATTACTTTCGGTTTATGTAGCGCACTCTCAATAGAAACGGCTCAAGCAACAGATCTAAGCGAGAAGTTAAAAACCGCTTACATCGCAAATATTGTCAAATTTGTGACCTGGCCTTCGACGTCTAAACACATAAAATTTTGCCTCTATTCAGATGCAAACATACACGCCCAATCTTCATCACTAATGAACCTAGCGATAGGCGGCGGCCGTCATCTTCAGGTCGTTTCAAACCCCGCAGATTACACTCAGTGCAACTTGGCGTACTGGGACGCCAACTCCATACAATATCGAGAGACACTCTCTCCTCCTAACCTTCTGGAAATTTCTGATATGCCAGACGCGCTTGCTCTTGGAATGGACGTACAGCTAAAGATTGTCGAAAATAAAATGTCCTTTTCGATCGCACTATCTAAAATAGAATCCAACAATTTCAGAATCAGCTCAAAGCTCCTCAGACTGTCGAAAAATGGGAGCAAACTATGATCTACACATTGAGCATTCGGAAAAAATTACTTGCCGTATATTCCGTCACTACCGTACTGGTATTTACAATCGCCGGTAGTTACTGGGCGTACAGTAATTACCACTCCGATCGAGATTATTTTCATCAACGCATAAGCAATCAAGGCAACTTAGTCGCCAGCAACATTAGCGCAGCAGTTCTATTTAATGACGAAGACGCCATCCATGAGATTCTTTCAGCGCTGAGTTCAGACCCAGCTCTCGTATCAGCCAGTCTTTCCAGTGATAAGCTTGACCGTGTGATCACCCAAAATTTCGACCTATCACAACCACGAAAACATGCTGAAATCTTGCCTGGAGTAGACTATAACCACATTGGCAACCTTGTTATTCCAGTGCAAGAATCTGGGGAAACTATCGGCGAGCTGTCCCTCAGTTTTGACGACTCAGAGCTTCATGAGAAAACCAATAGGTCAGCATACACCTTATTGATTACAGCCATCCTTGCCGTCATTTTCGGCACCCTATTTGCGAATTTTTTCCTTCGTTCAATCACCAAACCAATAATTGCCTTATCTAAGATATCCAAAGAAGTTACCGAAACCAAAAATTATTCCTTGAGAAGTCACTCATACTTCCCCGACGAGGTTGGTGAACTCAGTAACAATTTCAATGCAATGCTAGAAATCATCGAGGTACGCGACAAAGACCTAGAATCGAGATTTGAACAAGCCTTCCTTAATGCGCCCATCGGCATGGTTTTGATTGATTCGAGGCTTAATATTATTCGCCACAACAAGGTCTCTGAATCACTACTGGGCTTAAAAGACTTAGGCCCCAAGCAAGTTCAAGACATTATTTCGCCCGCTGACCAACGCGAGGTTGGAATCCAATTCACACAATTAGTGCTCAACAAAATTGATAAATTCAGCGTGGAAATTCGCTGTCAGGGAATAAGGGATAACACTCTGACGGTCGCCATGAGCGTATCATCTGTGCTGGACAAAAAAAATCGTTTCAGTTATGCCGTCGTGCAAATTCAAGATATTACCGAATCTAGACGGCTGTCACTTGAGTTGGCTTTTCAGGCGCAGCATGATTCTTTAACTGGGCTCGCCAATCGACGGGTACTCAATCAAGCCCTACTGGAAGTAAAGAAAGATCCGAGAAACGCCAATCGAGAGCACACTCTAAGCATTCTAGACTTGGATCAATTCAAAACCGTCAATGATACTTGCGGCCACTTGGCAGGTGATGAACTACTGTGCCAAGTCGCCGACAAAATACGCGAGAAGGTTCGCCAGGGCGACTTGGTTGTCAGGTTGGGAGGCGACGAATTTGCCTTGTTACTCTATCATTGCGATAAAAATGAAGCGCAGCGTATAACGGAAGACATACGTCTCGCGATAGAGTCGATACATTTCAATTGGCAAGGCGATACCTTTCGGATCAGTGCTAGCATTGGCGCAATGGCCAGCTATTTATCTGACCTAGACGTATCAAAAGTTCTGCAACAGGTGGACTCGGCCTGCTTTCTGGCCAAGGAATCTGGCCGCAATCGTGTTCACCTCATAGACCCTCAAGACGCTGAAATCACGGCAACGCAAAACGAAATGCAGTGGGCGCATCGCTTACATAAAGCGATGGCCGAAGATCACCTTGTGTTATTTTCACAGCCAATGTTTTCGCTGGGTGCCGAGGAAAGGAATGAATATGTAGAAATTTTACTGCGACTGCGAAATTCAGACGGAATCACCTTTACGCCACCCGGCGCTTTTTTTCCTGCCGCTGAACGATATGGTTTAAGCGTTAAGTTAGATCAGTGGGTAATTAATCATCTTATTACCAATTTGCCAAAATATCGCGAAGCCTTCGGCGATAAGCGGAGTTATTGGGTAAACATATCTGGCGCCAGTATTAGCGACCCACAGTTTTTGAACTATCTGGAAGAAAAAATTTCAGCCGCTAAGCTCCCGTCCAAAATGATCAATTTTGAAATTACCGAAACCGCCATTATTCGCAACCTAAGAGATGCAAAAGAAAGCATACTGCGATTGAAGGCCCTTGGCTGCCAGTTTTCTCTTGACGATTTTGGCAGTGGTATGTCGTCTTTTGGCTATTTGAAGGAGCTACCGGTCGACTACATTAAAATTGATGGTATGTTCGTACGAGGAATGGTTGACGATCCAGTAAACACTGTATTTGTGCAATCCATTATCGACATCGCCTCGGTAATGGGGATTAAAACGGTAGCTGAATATATCGAAACCCCTGAGGTGCTTGAAAAAACCATAGAGATGGGGGTTTCTTATGCACAGGGATTTTTACTTGCCCGGCCCGAGGAGCTTTTCAGTGAAAAGCTCGCCGACGCACTTAAGAAGGAAAGAAAATTGCTCGGCTAATCGCGGCGATACAAATCTAAAATCGATGAGAAATCTTTGCCGCCTTTGTTTTCGCCGCCACTGTGCTTATGCAAATTAAATAAATTTCTCGCCGCAGCCCCCATAGGGGTTGCCGACTGACTCGCCAACGCGGCCTGCTGAGCCAAGCCCAAATCTTTGAGCATTAAGTCCACCATAAAACCACCTTCGTAGTTATTGCTGGCAGGAACACCTTCCATCACACCTGGGTAGGGATTGTATTTTTCAACGGTCCAATTACAGCCTGAACTTTTGATCATTATGTCAGAGAGCGTCTTGGGGTCTAAACCGTTGTCCACACCCAACTGAAGCGCTTCTGCGGTACCTGTCATATGTACGGCTAACAACATGTTATTACAGATTTTTGCAATTTGACCCGCACCCGCGGCGCCGGCAAGAAATATGTTTTTACCCATGGCATTCAGCACCGGCAAAGCAGACTGATAGGCACCTTTTTCACCGCCACACATAAATGCTAGAGTGCCCGCTGCGGCCGCAGCTACTCCCCCTGACACTGGCGCGTCGATGGCCTTAATACCTTTTTCCAATGCCGATTTTGCCAGTCGTATTGAACTCGCAGACGCTACTGTTGAGCAATCAATAATGAGCGCGGAAGGCGAGATACTATTCAACAGAGCTTCCGGTCCGTCGATGTATACTGCTTCAACAATATCCCCGTTAGGCAACATGCTGATAATAAAATCTGCTCCCTGAACCGCCTCTTTTGCTGAAGAATACGGAGAACATCCCTGAGATTCTGCCAGCGCCAAGGCTGGCGCAGACAAATCAAAGGCATGAACCTGAAAGCCAGCCCTTACCAAATTTGGGGCCATGCCGCCGCCCATATTGCCAAGACCAATAAAGGCTACGATTTTTTTATTGCTGTTTTTCTGACTCATTGTGATACGTCCTCAGATGCTACAGGTCTTTCAGTGGATGGTCATTTTCAGGCCACGGGGCGGTAAAGAATGCTTCTATTTCTGCATCGCTAACATCCGCAACTTCAGCGGGAAGCCACTGCGGATTGCGATCTTTGTCGATAAGAAGCGCGCGCACACCCTCCTTAAAATGCCCTCGTAATGCACAATTAGCGGACATCACCAGCTCCATCCTGAAAATGTCAGCCAGAGATAGATGTTTACCGCGCGCCATTTGTTCTTTCACCAAATATGGCGTAACAGGACAACCTTTTGCCAAACCTTTCACCGCGCGACTCAGCCAGGCATCATCGCCATCATAGCTAAGAATTTTTTCTACAAGAGCCGGTGTATTATCTGCGTCGCAAACATCGTTTATCCAATCTAGGTGAGATTGCACCTGACCCTCAGGCTGTTCTTCAATGCAGGCCTCTTCAAACTCGCGAAGCAAATGGCTTACGACGCTACTCGAGCTCTCGGCTGACCAGTTCGCGCCGGTGAGTGCCTCCAAGACCTTAGACTTTTCATCGTGACGAATAAAGCGATCACCTAAACCTACAAACTTTGCGTCAGAGGCATTTATCGAAGCGCCCGTTAGCCCCAGAAATAATCCCGTTTTACCCGGAGCGTGATTTAGAAAGAAGGTGCCGCCTACGTCTGGGTATAAACCAATAGTGACTTCGGGCATAGCCATTCGAGTACTTTCTGTCAGCACTCGATGGCTGGCGCCACTCATCAAACCTAAGCCTCCACCCATTACAATACCATTCCCCCAAACAATTATTGGTTTGGAATAGGTATGTATGTGATGATCTAAGCGATATTCACGACTGAAAAAATCCTGCGTGTGAGTATTGTTCAATTGCTCACCGTAGGCCGCTGAGGTTCGGTGCATAGCAACTACGTCACCTCCGGCGCAAAACGCTTTGTCCCCGGCACCCTGTAAAAAAACACAGACAACAGACGCATCATTTTCCCAGACCGTGAACTTCTGCTGTAATAGGTCGATCATTTCCAAGGTGAGGGAATTGAGCGATTTCTCAGCGCTCAGCGTGGCGATACCCACTTTATGTGTATCGCCGGCCGCTCTCTCTTCAAAAATTACTGGGGCATCAGTCGTCATTAGCAGTTTTTCCAATTGGGTTTGCGTTTTTCCATAAATGCTCCGACACCCTCTTTTTGATCTTGGGTATCCCACAATTTGACAAACACCTCACGCTCAATTGCAAAGCCGCTGCTGAGAGGCCGCTCTCTAGCCGACATAATCAGCTCTTTGCACACTCGCACCGATGTGGGCGACTGGCCTTCAACTTTTGCAGCCAATTCCAATGCTTTTGTCAGTGCTTGCCCAGTGGGCACAACCTCCTGAACCAAACCTATTTGTTCCGCCTTTGGAGCTTTTATACGCTCGCCTAGCAATATCATCCGCTTCGCCCAACCTTCACCCACAAGCCAAGGCAGTAGTTGCGTTCCAAGACCTCCAGGCAACAATCCAACCGTACACTCCGGCAATGCCATCTGAGCCTGCTCCTCTGCAATGCGAATATCACAGGCCAGCGCCGTCTCTAAACCGCCTCCCATTGCAAAACCGGTTATGGCCGCAATTGAAACGCCCTGATATTGAGTCAAACACTCGTTGGCCGCGCCGAAGGCGCCAATAAATTCAAAAGCCTGAGCTTTATCATCATGATTAAAGCGCGACAGGTCGGCACCAGCACTGAAAAATTTTTCACTCTCACTGGCGATGATCAGCGCGTAGTTTTCAGGGTCTGCATTTAGCTCGCCCACAATTTCCCGCAAATAATTCAAACTCTCTGGAGTCCAGGTATTCGCCGGTGGGTTATTGAGTGTGACAATAGCCGTATGGCCGCGCTTTTCTAGTTTGAGTAAGTCGCTCATCGCAGGGTCTCCGTTGCGTTTTCTTCTAACATTCGACGCGCAATAATTACACGCATAATTTCATTACTGCCTTCAAGGATTTGATGCACTCTGGCGTCACGCATTAACCGCTCCAAAGGGTATTCACGAATATAACCGTAGCCCCCGTGTAACTGCAGAGCTTCATTACACACTTCAAAACCTAAGTCAGTCGCAAGTTGTTTTGCCATAGCACAATAAGTAGTTTTGTCAGGGTGGTTCTGGTCCAACTTAAATGCCGCAAGCCTTACCATTTGTCGAGCAGCGACTAACTTAGTCGCCATATCGGCCAACTTAAACTGCAGAGCTTGAAAGCTCGCCAAAGTTTTGCCAAATTGTTTTCGTTCTAACATATAGCTTTGTGTCGCGTTAAGCGCGGCTTGCGCGGCCCCCAGGGAGCAGGTGGCGATGTTGATACGGCCGCCGTCCAAACCTCGCATGGCGATTTTAAAGCCTTCGCCAACATCCCCCAATCGATGAGTCATGGGCACACGAACATTATCAAAGGTGATAGTGCGAGTAGGCTGGCTGTTCCAACCCATCTTCACTTCTTTTTTCCCATAATGTATACCGGCGCTGTCAGCGGGTATGGCAATCGCAGTGATACCTCTTGCGCCCTCAGCTACCGTTCCTGTACGAGTCATTACCACCAAAATATCAGTGGCGCCCGCACCGGAAATAAACGCCTTACTGCCGTTCACAATGTAGTCACTACCGTCCACTTTAGCCGAGGTACTTAAGGACGCCGCGTCACTGCCTGCACCCGGCTCGGTTAGGCAATAGGACGCCAGCTTCTGACCGCTGGTTAGCGCCTCACCCCATTCGCTTTGAAGGTTTTCTTGCCCCCAATTCGCAATCATCCAAGTGGCCATATTATGAATAGTGATGAAGGCGGCTGTAGAAGGACAAGCGGCCGCCAGCTCTTCAACAATCACCATGGTATCCATTCGGGACAAACCCATACCGCCATTTTTCTCAGGCGAATACATGCCACAAAAACCCATTTCTCCAGCCGCGCCAATAAGCTCGCGAGGAAAGATAGCTTGCTCGTCCCACTCAGCCGCGTGTGGCGCCATCTCACCCAAAGCAAATGCGCGTGCCGCATCCTGGAAGGCCAGCTGCTCGTCAGAAAGGTCGAAATTCATTGCGATGGTTTCTCCGTGATTTAACGAACAGAACGCCCGCTAATAAGATTTTCGGTAGTACACATAGCGAGCGGGTTTTCCGTCTCGCCTAAAAAGCGGACACTCCTCAGAAGGAATGTCCGCTTTACGGTTTTTTATTTACGCCAATTTCTTGTTTAGAGCCAAGGCAAATAATTCTTCATCAGGCGGCAGTTGCTTACTAACGGCCAGTGGCCTTGACACCCACGTTTCGTTAATCAGATCGCGCCAGGTAATATTGTTATTGGTGCTATTACCTCCCCAGGAACCACAGCCCAGCGAGAATGTCTGACGCATGCCGTTCCATAAGTTGCCACTATTTGAGGCCGCCTGAGGTTGATTCACCATCACTCGTGAAGTTTTGGTGTTCATCGCAAACTTCATAATGTGCTCGTCATTGTAAGAATAGATACCACAAGAGTGACCTTCTCCCTGATAGCTTTGAATGGCATTGGTGAGCGCAATAGCAGCATCGATGTCCTTCACGGTGTAAAACGCCATAACAATCGATAGCTTTTCCCCTGAGAATGGGCTGTCTGGGCCAACGCCGGTTTCAGGTACAATTAAAAAGCTAACATCTTCAGGTAGAGTAAAGCCCGCCATTCCAGCAATAGTCGCGGCCGACTGCGCAACAATACGCGTATTGAAATGGCCGTCTTCCCACATAGTCGCTTGCAGTAAGGCTTTCTCTTCGGGAGAAACAATATATCCGCCCTCAGCCTGTAATTTTTCCAGCAACGTGTCTTTTACCGATTCGAATGCCAGCACCGAATTATCGGAAGAACAAGAGGCCGCTAAATCTAAGGTTTTCGAAATACGAATTTTCTCAGACGCTTCATCTAAATCAGCCGTATCATCAACCGTGATCACAGCGTTGCCAACGCCAACACCCAGAGCCGGTGTGCCGCTGGAGTATGCGGCCGTCACCATAGCACCACCACCGGTGGCCAGAACACGATCGCACTGACGCATAAGTTCTGCGGTAGTTTCTAGCTCAGGGGTATCAATACTGATGACCAAGTCTGCGGGCGCACCGCACGCCACAATAGCCTCGCGCATGTAGTCGCAGATCATTTTGTTGGTTTGTTTAGCTCGAGGATGAGGTGCAACAATGATTGAATTACGGCCCTTAACCGCCGAGATGGCCTTAATAACTGGGGTAGCTTCGGGGTTCGTCGTTGGCGACAAAGCACCAATAACGCCAATAGGCTTGGCAATCTTTACTAGGTTACGCTCCGCGTCTTCTTCAATAACGCCCACAGACTTATCGTGAATAATGTCAAATAATGTAGCCCGAGTTTTACGGAAAATCTTCAGGTATTTGCCTTCATAGTTACCCAGCGCCGTTTCTTCTACAGTAAAACGAGCAATCTTGTCAGCCACTTCCGGACGGGCAACCGCCCACACCATGGTGGAAATCAACTCATCAACTTGGGCTTGAGTGTAATGTTCAATTTGCGCCTGAGCCTTGCGCGAACGCTCAATTAGCGCCTGAACCTTCAGTGCGGCTGGGCTCATTTCTACGGGGGATTCAACGCCCATGGTTCTTCTCCTGAATTAAAAGGGGGACTATAACAGCGCTCTTGTCATTGCTTTTGAGCAATGCTCGGGAGCCTGTGGACTTGGCTAGTATATAACCATAGACGACGTTTGCAGAGGATTGACGATCTTGTTTATTTGATGGATTATATTGCGTTATAGAGAAGAACTAGAAAATCGGGAAAAATAAGAATAACTTTATATATATCAAATAGATATGAATAAAATAACATCGCAATGGCCGCTTCACCATGACGGAATTCGCTTTTTGAGTCCGTATTTTATCGTTGCTCAATTGGCGAAAGACCCCCTCACCCGAAATTTGTACCCACTGGCCATGGGCTATTACCCTTCGGCGCGCGGTCACAAGATGGAAAGGCATCATCACGACAACTACCTGCTGATTTATTGCACCGCCGGCAGTGGCACCCTCACGGTAAATCAAAAAACATTCGCTATTAACGCGGGAGATTGCTTTTGTCTACCTAAGGGAACCGCCCACACTTATGAAGCTTCAGAGCATTCACCATGGACTATATACTGGCTGCATTTCGAAGGTCTGGCAGCAAAAGACTTCTACGCCCATTTAAACTTGAGCTCGCCTCGCTTGAGCATTGGGATTCAAGCACGGGTGGTGCGCATTTTTGATGCCCTGGCAGAACTTCGACACAGCGGTTATCAAGTCGCAGAATTTGTACAGGGTTGCCATCAGCTACAAGCCCTAATGAGCTACTTAGCCCTGCTAGCCCGACAACACGACCCGCAAAGTGGCAAACTTCTAGACTGGGAGCGCCTGCGTGCGACCATGCAAGAACACGTTCACGGCCAACTCAACCTAGACACATTGGCGGCAGAGGCTCAGGTATCAAAGTACCACTTTTCAAAGAAATTCAAGCAACTCACGGGGCATTCCCCCATTCAGTATTTCATTAATATGAAGATGCAACGCGCTTGCTATTTGCTCGATAGCAACAGCCGTTCGGTAAAACAAGTCAGCGCCGAAATGGGCTATGACGACGCCTATTATTTTTCTCGATTATTTAAGAAAGTGATTGGCTTATCCCCCCAACAGTATCGAAGAAGCCGACATCGTTAAGACTTCTCACTCACATCAAGCACAACGGTGAAAACCGAGCCGGTACCTTTTTCACTGCTCACACTCACGCTACCCCCATGTAATTTACTAAGCTCTTGAACTAGAGCCAGGCCAATGCCACTACCGGCGCCGCGCACACTATCATTTGCGCTGTCCAGCTGAATGAACTTTTTGAAAATTTGTTGTTGTTCGTCTTCTGACAAGCCAACACCCGTATCGACTACGATGATTTCCAAAAAATTTTCGTCAGTCGCAAATGGAGATATCGTTACGTCAACATAACCGCTATGAGTAAACCTAACGGCGTTTGACAATAGATTTACCAAAATCTGCTTCACTTTTATAAAATCAAAATTATAAACAGATCGCTCTCCCCTACACGCGACCTTTAGTACCAGCCCCTTCTCTTCCGCTAGCGGCAACATTTGAGTTAAAACATCTTCCAGCAAGCCCTCGACAGAGGAAAGCTGTTTATCTAGAACCATCATGCCGGCTTCGATTTTTGCCAGATCCAACAGCGAATTAACCAGCTCTAATAAATATTTTCCGTTGCGAAAAATTGCATCGACGCTATCCATAAATTTTGCTGGTGAAATATCGCTAGAACGCCTTAAGATACGATTAGAAAATCCAATAATAGAATTTAGGGGCGTTCGTAGTTCATGGGACATGTTCGCCAAAAATACACTTTTAGCATTACTGGCGTCTTCCGCATTATTGCGTGCTTCCTGCAGCTGTTGCTCATGTAGCTTTCGTTCGTGAATCGCAGAGAATGAACCGACCATACGCAGAGCTTTGCCATTCTCATCCCAAACCGCTTGCCCTCGTATCAAAAACCAACGCAACTCCCCCAGCTTAGTTTTAAACTGACACTCTACCTCGTAGGGCGTTTTTTCTTTCAAGTGGGCGAGCACTTTAACCCTATTGCTTGCGGCGTCTTCTGCACTGATCCACTGCCCCCATTCTCGGTAAGAATTCCCCACTTCATCCGCCTCGTAACCCAGCATGGTTTTACAGCGATCTGAAAAAAAGAATTCTTCCTTATCAATATCCCAATCCCAAATGCCTTCATTCGAAGCGTCTAGAGCCAAGTTAAAGCGTAACTGAGATTCTTTGAGCAGAGCATTTCGAGAAATAATATTAGTGACGTCGTTAGCGATGCCATACAAGAGCTTATTTTTGGAATCTACGTTGATATACCACTCTAAATGGACCCAGTGGCCGTCAGCGTGACGGTATCGGTTGTTGGTTTTAATCGTGTCTTCATCACCCGCGCCTTTCTTTAGCAGGATATTTTTCGAGGGATCTTTGTCGTCGGGATGAACTAAGTTCTCATAGGACTGGCTAAGAAGCTGCTCAGCGCCATAGCCCAGAACGTCTTCCCAGCTCTCGTTCACCCACACTAAACGAGCTTCAAAATCTGCCACGGCCAGCAGAGCCGGCGTGTGCACAAAAAATCGTTTGAACTCAGGCTCAAACCCTGCCGCCCCCTTAGTCTCAGCGCTCCCCACGGCATTGCTCTCAGCATCCGGCTTATTCTCAGAATCCATAAGATCTCATCAATTAGCATTGGAATTTTGAAAGAAGTATAGCTGAGCTCGTATAAAAGAATTACAAAGTTCTTATTTCCCTAGCCCTAGTTTACAATAACAACCTTCACCCAACGGCGCTTCCACACGATATAGGCCCTGGAATTCATCACTAAAGGCTGCAAGTTCATGGCTCAGTTTGTTTATTCAATGAATCGCGTGGGCAAAATTGTCCCGCCAAAACGCGAAATTCTAAAAGATATCTCCCTGTCCTTTTTCCCGGGTGCCAAAATTGGCGTTCTGGGGCTCAACGGCTCAGGTAAATCTACCTTACTGCGTATCATGGCCGGTGTTGATAAGGATTATAACGGCGAAGCCCGCCCCATGCCTGACATTAAGGTTGGCTACTTACCGCAGGAGCCTCAGCTAGACCCTGAGAAAGACGTGAGGGGAAATGTTGAGGACGGCGTCAGAGAAGCCGTTGATGCTTTGGCCGCACTGGATAAGGTATATGCCGACTACGCAGAGGCCGACGCCGATTTCGATGCACTCGCAAAACGCCAAGCCCAACTTGAAAACATTATCGAAACCTGGGACGCGCACAACCTCAACCACACCCTAGAAGTTGCGGCCGACGCGCTACGTCTGCCACCTTGGGACGCTGATGTGAGCAAGCTGTCTGGAGGTGAACGCCGCCGAGTGGCGCTATGCCGCCTACTTCTCTCCAAACCCGATATGCTGCTACTCGACGAACCCACGAACCACTTAGACGCCGAAAGTGTGCATTGGCTAGAACGGTTTCTGGTCGAGTTTAATGGCACAGTGGTCGCCATCACCCACGATCGCTACTTTCTCGACAACGCCGCAGGCTGGATTCTGGAATTAGACCGGGGTCACGGCATTCCCTATGAGGGCAACTATAGCACCTGGCTTGAGACCAAGCAGGAGCGACTGGAGCAAGAAGCCCGAGCCGAAACTTCTCACAACAAAGCGATGAAGTCGGAGCTGGAATGGGTACGCCAGAACCCCAAAGGCCGCCACGCAAAAAACAAAGCAAGGCTATCTCGCTTTGAAGAGATGCAATCTCAAGAGTTCCAAGCTCGCAATGAAACCAACGAAATCTACATTCCACCAGGCCAGCGCTTGGGCGATAAGGTGATTGAGTTTAACGACGTGAGTAAAGGTTATGGCGATGATTTACTGATTGAGAACCTCAGCTTTGCCATCCCAAAAGGTTCGATCGTCGGCATTATTGGCGGCAACGGCGCGGGTAAATCAACGTTATTCCGTATGATTAGCGGCCGAGAAACTCCAGATAGCGGCAGTATTAGCTTAGGTGATTCAGTGCAACTGGCGGTTGTTGAGCAAGGCCGTGAAAGTCTAGACGACAAACAAACGGTATGGGAGGCAGTCTCAGGTGGCCACGACATGCTGCGCATTGGCAATTACGAGGTGAGTTCACGAGCTTATTTGGGGCGCTTTAATTTTAAGGGTTCTGATCAGCAGAAACGTGTCGGCGATCTCTCGGGCGGTGAGCGAGGTCGATTACACCTAGCCAATACCCTCAAGCAGGGTGCCAATGTACTACTGCTGGATGAACCCTCTAACGACTTAGATGTGGAAACTCTGCGAGCGCTAGAGGAAGGAATTTTGGCCTTCCCCGGCTGTGCGATGGTGATTTCTCACGACCGTTGGTTTCTGGACCGTGTAGCAACCCATATTTTGGCATATGAAGACGACTCGACAATTGTTTTCCACGAGGGTAACTACACGGAATATCATGAAGATTTTGTAAAGCGCAAAGGTGCTAATGCCACCCCTCAACGCAAGAAATATAAACGCTTAAAAGCCTAAGCTAAAACATTGTAGGCGTTTGTAACTCGCTAGCTGATTGAGCTACAAACACCTACAATTTAAAGATGATCATTCATTTAGGGTTGAAAGCAGTATGAACACTGAAACCAATCAACGTCGATTTCAGCGGATTCGCTTCAATGCGTCTACACAGCTGATTCAAGCTGGGGTAGAAACTGAGGTACGCTTGCTCGACGTGTCGCTGAAAGGGCTTTTAGTGGCAGCTCCAGACTCGCTAAAACTGAACGAGAATGAAGCTCTGGAGGCAAGAATTAGCCTAGAAGGCGGAGCGTGCATCTCTATGACGGTCCGTCTAAGCCACCAACAAGCTACTCAGCTGGGCTTTAAATGTGAGATGATTGACGTCGAAAGCATCAGTCATTTACGTCGACTGGTGGAGCTGAATTTAGGGGATGCTCAGGCCGCAGAACGCGAGCTGTCTGAGTTAGCCGCCACCGATTAAGAAGGATAGCAGTCTTGACTATTAGTACTAAAGAAGGGCGCAACCGACGATATTTCCCCCGCGTAAGCTACCGAGCTTACGCCAGTTTAATCACTCTGGAACAAAAGCTGGAAGTTCACATTCTGGATCTTTCTTTTAATGGCGCTCTGGCGGCTGTGATTAATAAACATACGCTCAAGGTAGGTGATGAGCTGGTGCTCACCATTGAAACAGATGACGACTCTACGATTAAGATGCAAGGCCGCTTGGCGCATCAAAATTCCCATTACTTAGGCATTGAGTCTCGGGCAACTGGAATTGATAACCAATCTCGACTTCGAGAGCTGCTAGAGAAATATAAGATTTCGGATGCAGAGCGGAGCATTGAGAGCATGGTAGATGACCATAATCTTTGACTGATGCAGCGGCCTTGGCAAGCCGCGAATCACCGCAATAGACCTTTAGAGCTCTGCTAATTTCAGACTGCGCAATGCGCGCCCTCTTCTATTACTCCATATTTACCGTGTTTATTTTGGCTTTGGTTTCCGTGTTTGGGGTATTTCCTGCTGAATTTACCGGTGGGTTGCCGATAGTTGAATGGAAGAGAGAGACTTACCATTTTCTTTACTGGGCACGACTTCTCTGTGCTCAATCAATAGGGAAATTGGCATGTTAATTCTGACTCGACGTAGCGGTGAAACAATTACAATTGGTGATGATATTGAGGTGATCGTTCTTAGAGCCAAGGGCAATCAAATACGCCTAGGCATTAAGGCACCCGATGATGTTGAAATTCACCGGGAGGAAATCTATGAGCGCATCCAGCAGGAGAGAGCTAAATCGGCGCTCGGCTAAAATACGCTCCCTTAATCTATTGCGCTTAAAGCTTCAGACAAAGTCTTTACAGCAACAACCTCCATGCCCGCCACGCCACTTTTAGTGGCGTTGGCCGCGGGCACTATCGCTCGCTTGAAGCCGTGTTTGGCGGCTTCTCTTAAACGCTCTTGCCCACTGGGCACTGGGCGTATTTCCCCAGACAAACCCACCTCCCCAAATACCATAAGGTCTTGAGGCAATGGCCGGTCGCGGAAGCTAGAAACAATGGCGAGCAACAGAGACAAGTCGGCACTGGTTTCTATAATTTTCACGCCCCCAACAACGTTAACAAATACGTCTTGATCGCCAACCATGATGCCGCCGTGACGGTGCAGCACCGCCAACAACATACTGAGCCTGTTTTGATCCAAGCCCACGGCAACTCGGCGGGGGTTACCCATATTACTGTCGTCGACTAGAGCTTGAATTTCTACGAGCAGAGGGCGAGTGCCCTCCCACATAACCATGACTACGGAGCCTGAAGCCACTTTTTCGCTGCGTTGAAGGAAGATAGCTGAGGGGTTTTTGACCTCTTTTAGGCCTTGCTCAGTCATGGCAAAAACACCAAGCTCGTTGACGGCGCCAAAGCGATTTTTACTGCCGCGCAAGGTGCGAAAGCGGGAGTCGTCAGAACCTTCAAGGAGTATGGAGCAATCTATCATGTGTTCTAGCACCTTAGGGCCTGCCAGACTGCCGTCTTTAGTGACATGCCCTACGAGGATTAAAACGGTACCGGTCTGCTTGGCAAAGCGCGTGAGGAAAGCCGCGCTCTCTCTCACCTGAGATACTGAGCCAGGAGCCGAGGCGATGTCAGCCATGTGTACAACTTGTATGGAGTCCACCACCATGACTTTAGGCTGCATTTTTTGAGCGGTGGCGCAGATGCTTTCTACACTGGTCTCACTGAGCATTTTCAGATGCTCAGTCGGCAACTTGAGACGCTGCGCACGCATAGCCACTTGCTGTAAAGACTCTTCTCCCGTGATGTACAGCGCGGGCATTTGCTGAGCCAGATAGCAGAGAGTTTGCAGGAGTACAGTACTCTTACCTGCCCCCGGATTACCGCCAATCAAGACAACAGAACCCGGAACGAAGCCTCCGCCCAATACCCGATCAAACTCATGAGTGCCGCTGGAAAATCGCGGAACTGCGTTCAGGTCGATGTCGGCGAGAGTTTGCAACTCTGTTGCCGCCGATGTGGCGCTGCCCGCATAACTTTCAAATTTGGCACCACGATTTGTTGGGGTAGGCCCCAGGCGCACTTCTGATAAGGTGTTCCAGGCGTTGCAGTCACTGCACTGGCCCTGCCACTTGGTGTAATCTGACCCGCAGTCGCTACACACATACGCTGATTTTTGCTTTGCCACTCACCCTCTACTCAACTGCCTGCAACAGTTCATTTCGTCAATTTTCGCCTACCGTACCAGAGCGCTTGCTGCCATGCCAATGGCGACACACTTGTGCTAAAATGGCGATCTATGTCTATGTCGCTTATTCCCGAAAAAACTCTTCAGGTTTCACCTTCTCTGGCCGCCACTATTGGCCTGGAGGAAGCCACTATGCTCTCTGTGCTTTCAGATCTTCTGGAGCACCGCGAACCCGAGCGTTCGCGCGGCTATGAATGGCTGCGCCTCAATGAGGAAAGCCTGCAACGCTACATGCCGTTTTGGAGCGAGCACGACATTCAACGCATTGCCAAAAACTTGGTGGATACGGGAATTCTTCTCCTGAATTCAGCTCCTTACAGCCGCAGTCGCGAGTTTCACTTTGCCTTCAATGAGCAAGTAAGCCAACAAGGTGTAAGTCCCACTTTGCCCTCTGCTGGTTTTCGCACAGCGCCCTTAGCCCCGCAAACCCAGCCACATGCCCGCTCTGGCGCAAACCGCATCGCGCCCAACTGGCAGCCCAGTGCAGAGTTGGTAAAACAAATTTGCCAGCACAATATTTCAGTGGAGTTCATTTACGAGCAAATTCCAGAGTTCGTCACTTACTGGGGTGAGCGGGATGAACCTCATCACTCTTGGGGCTCGAAGTTTTTAAAGCAGGTTCTGCGTAAGTGGCGAGAGCGCCAAACCGACTTCGGGCGCCGTGATCAAGAAATTGGCATGCACTCGGGCTGGCGTCCAAGCCCAGATGCAGTGGAAATAATGACACGTCAGGCACAAGTTAATCCGGCCTTTATTGACGATGCAGTGCCAGAGTTCGTGCTCTACTGGCAAGAGCGCGGTGAAAAATCCCGCGCCTGGAACAGCAAATTTATTCAACATGTGCGCCGTCAATGGGCACGTTATAATTCGGCCATAGAACACGACACTGAACCACGCCGCATTCCTGAAACTTGGCAGCCCAACAGCGACGTGTTTGACGTGCTGAAGTTGGCCAATATTGATATCGCTTTTGCTCGCTCTCTTGTTCCAGAATTCATTCTATTTTGGCGTGACAGCAATCAGGTGCACACCTCTTGGAATACCAAATTTTTACAACACGCGAAATACCATTGGGCGCGACGCCACGAACTGCCAATGACTGGCTCACAATCACTACAGGGTTCTCAGCATGCAGGACAGCAAAACACTCCTCAACCAAGCCGCACAAGAGATCGCTCGCTCGTCGACGACCTCACCGACAGAAGCTGGGCAGGCTAGAGCTGAGCGCGCTAAACCAACGGACGCACACATTGATGCTTTGAATGAGGTCTTTGCTCTGCTGCGCATCAACTATCACAATCAATATTACAAAGCCTATAGTGACACTCAGGTACTCAACCAAATTAAACGTTTGTGGTTGGAAAGCTTGGCTCGCTTCTCAGCGGAAACCTTGCTGCGTGGTGTTAAGCGAGTGATTGAGAATAGTGAATTTTTACCTACACTACACACTATGATTCACCACTGTGAATCAGAATCGAGTGAAGGCTTACCTGACGCGCACAGTGCCTACATTCAAGCCTGTCGGGCACCCAGCCCCAAGGCCAACGCCAAGTGGCAACATCCGGCTGTATATTACGCGGGCCGCGACAGTGATTGGTTTTTTCTCAGCAGCAACACAGAAAATGTTGCCTTTCCGGTATTTCAGCGTCACTACAAGCAATATGTAGAAAGGGTTATTGGTGGAGAAGTTCTTGCGCCACCTTCAACACCCTTGCTGCCAGAGACAATCGAAGTACCACTGTCGAGCGAAGAGAATCGCGCAAGGCTCAAAGCCCTGCGCGAAGAGTTAGGCTTGTAAAACTAGATCGCCAGATCCACCACTGGGTAGGCGAGCGCTTCCAGCTGGGGGCGCAAAGTTTCTGCATCACCAACCACCACAATGATCATCTCATCCAACTTCAGGTGCTGCTCGGCTAAAGCGTTGATTTCGTCTAAAGAGATCTGATCTACAATGCTTGCCTGCTGCTTCACAAAATCTTTCGACAAGTTATATTCAAGAATTTTGCTTAGAAAGCCTAATTTTGCATTGGGAGTTTCATACTTCAAAGCGTCTTTTTGGTTGATGGCTTTACGCATAAATAGCAGCTCGTCTTCCCGCATACCATCAGACTGATAAGTATCAAGCTCAGTGATAAACTCTTTAATTGAGGCGATGGTTGCGTCTGCTCGAACCGACGCGCTAGCGGTAAAGGTGCCGCTTAGCTTGCCGCCCGAAAACCCACTTCTGGCACCGTAGGTATAACCTTTGTCTTCTCGAAGATTCAAATTAATACGACTGTTAAACGCCCCTCCCAGGGGGTAATTCATCAAACCTAGGCGATAAAATTCACCGGTGAAGTCTCGGGTCAAGCCGCGCTTGCCGATGCGAATATAGGACTGTGCCGCCTTGTCCTTATTGACTAAGTAAATGGTCGTTTTATCGATTTCCGGACGCGGTAAAGATATCTCTAATGGCGGAGCAAGGCCCTGCCATGTGTCCAGCACCGGTTTCAAAGACGCGAGCAAAGTCTTCTGCTGTTGATCGGACACCACAATAATTTGCGCATCTTGAGGCTTAAAATGTGCCGTATAAAACTGCACAATATCTTCTCGGCTTAATTGACTCAGTGATTCAACTGTTCCTCCTCCCGGCGCGCCTGCGATTGTGTCGCCATACAACAACTGTGCATATGCTCGTCGCCCCAAATAGGAAGCATCTTTTTTATTATTGATAAGCCCCTGTATAGACTGCTGTTTTAGTCGTTCGAAATCGGCTTTATCAAACGCCGGACTGAACATCTTCTCCTGTAAGAGCGCGAGCGTGGGGGCTAAATTTTTAGACAGTGCACTTACAAAAATCGAAGTATAACGATCACTTGAATTGAAGGTGATTGTGCTGCCTAAAATCTGCAGTGCCTTACTCATCTCTTCCGTCGAATAAGTTTTTGTCGATTCATTCAACATAGCGGCCGTCAAATCAGCCAAGCCTGTCTGCTTCTTTGACTCGTAGAAGTGGCCACCAGGAATATTGATGAGCAAAGAGGTTGTAGGTGTTTCGGTGCTATTGGCTCCCAAGACTTGAATACCGCTCGGCAGGGCTTCACGCCAAAAATCCGGAACCGGCACACTCGGCGAGGCCGATACTAAGGGCGCCTTACTTCTGTCTAACGAGTCATTCGTTGTACGATAGACTAAATCCTCTGAAGAAGTTTTTGACACCTCAGAAAAAACACGATCGGGACGCTCAAATGTATCGGCCTTTGCTATCATGGCCTCAGCTCCCGGCGGCACCACACTCATAACAACTGCGTACTTAGATTTTATATATTTATTATAAACCCGCATAACATCTTCACGTGTCACACTGTTGTAACGCTTAATGTCCTCACTGATCCAATTGGGGTTTTTTGTATAAGTTTCATAGCTGGCCAATTGCGCGACTTTACCGCGAACACTCTGCAAACCAAATATAAAACTTGCTTCCATTTTGGCTTTGGCTTTAATCAAATCGTCTTCTTCAACCCCACGAGTTTCAAATTCAAGCAGTGAATCTCGAATAATTTTTTCCAGATCACCTAAGGATTTTCCTGATGCAGGGTGTGGCAATGCCAACAGGGCAAACTGACAAGAGAGCTCACTACAGGCATGAGAAGAATTTGCCTGTACGGCATCTTGGGTTTTCACCAAATTTTTATACAATAGAGAAGTTTTTCCGTGCCCCATGATTTCAGACAGCAGATCAAGAGGCGCCTCGTCTGGGTGTCGACCATATACCGTTGGGAAACTGATATAAATTAAGGGCAGATGAACGTTGTCCTCCATGGATAGGTAGCGATCTTCACCTAATGTCACCACAGGCTTCTCGGGCATCAATACCTCGGGGCCTCTGGGAATCGCACCAAAATACTTTTGCACAGAGGCTAAGGTTGTCGCCGTGTCGATGTCACCGCCAATGGTCAAGGTGGCGTTATTGGGTCCATACCAACGCAGAAAAAACGCCTTTAAGTCATTTACATTCACTCGATTGAGGTCATCAATGTAGCCGATAGTGGGCCAAGAATAAGGGTGGCCTTCAGGGTAAAGCGCTTCACTTACACGCTCGTAAAAACGACCGTAGGGCCGGTTATCAACATTTTGCCCGCGCTCGTTTTTAACGGTTTCACGCTGCACTTCAAATTTTTCCTGAGTCACCGCGTTAAGCAAGAAACCCATGCGGTCTGACTCTAGCCACAGCACTGTATCTAACTGGTTAGAGGGGACTGTTTGATAGTAGTTAGTGCGGTCTACACTGGTAGAACCGTTCATAGTGCCACCCGCTTCAGTCACCCGCTTAAAGTGCTCCTCATCGGCGACGTGCTCTGAGCCTTGAAACATCATGTGCTCAAAGAAATGCGCAAAACCCGATTTGCCGGCCTCTTCGCGGCCAGAGCCCACATGATAGGTAACATCAACATTAATCAGAGGGTCTGAGTGGTCTTCATGTAAGATCACTGTTAAGCCATTGTCGAGCACATACTTCTTATAGGGAATTGCGGTTTTTCCCACCTCGGCTTCTACGGTATCAAGCAAGCGCACACCCTTGGGTAGAGCTGCGCTTCCTTCTGGCAAGGGCGTTTGAGAACAGCCAATCAGCAGCACTGAAAAAGTGCCCATAATTGCAAGGTTTCGCCAAGATCTGAAGCTGCAGAGGGAAGCGGTCACAGTATGTCTCCGTTTGTTATTGTGGATATTTTGAATTTAAAGCGAGTGAATGCCGTTCTTTATAAGCTTTTATACAACAAAAGACTACAGAACTTGCGGTGAAGTTCCCCTCTGGTGCTACAAAACACCTAGCCCATTCGTGACTTTCCAGCAATTGCAATTAAGCCTAGGATATCCCCCTATTGACCTAAGGCTCGCAATAGCGACAATATGCGGTTTCCTATTGACCCTGCAGTCGCATCAGAGTCAATATTAGGCGCACTCTCTAACACCCCATGAATGTTTCCGCACTATAGTCATTGAGCATAGACCCAAGATGAAAATACAGATTATTACCACCGGTGGAACCATAGACAAAGTCTACTTCGACGCCAACAGCGAATATGAAATTGGCGGCCCCGTAGTCGGCAAGATTCTCGAGCGCATGAACCCCAGTTTTGAGTTTGAAGTAAGCCAATTGCTGCAAAAAGACAGTTTAGATCTCACCGATGAGGACCGGCAGCTTATTTGCGCCACTGTCACTGACAGCGAACATGAACATATTCTCATCACTCACGGTACCGATGGCATGGTAGCCACCGCACAGGCATTGAAAGACTTAGGCCAAAAACGCGTGGTACTAACGGGTTCGATGAAACCGGCCGCCTTTGCCGAAACCGACGCCATTTTTAACATCGGCACCGCCATTGGAGCCTTGAACGCCGTTGCACCCGGCGTTTACATTATGATGAACGGCCAGTTGTTCACACCCGATGAAGTGTTTAAAAATTATGAGACGAAACGTTTCGAGAATCGCTAGGACATTATTTTACTTATGAAACCCACCCCTCAACAGCATTTTGGTAGTGACAACTACGCCGGCATTTGCCCAGAAGTATTCAGCGCCATGAGCGATGCCAATCACGCCCACGCCGTTTCCTATGGAGACGATGAATACACTCAGCTGGCCTGTGACAAAATACGCGAGATTTTCGACACAGACTGCGAGGTGTTTTTTGTCTTTAACGGCACTGCCGCCAATGCTCTCGCGCTATCGAGCCTCTGCCAGGGTTTCCACAGCATCATTTGCCAACAGCAAGCGCACATTCAAGTAGACGAGTGTGGCGCCCCTGAACTGTTTACTCATGGAGCAAAAATGCTCACCGCCCCAGGAGTGGAGGGGAAACTTAGGCCAGAAGATGTGCTTCGCTTAGCCAGTAATCCAGAAGATAATTTCCATAGTCACCTCCCCAGAGTACTGAGCCTCACACAGAACACAGAGTGCGGCACCGTTTATTCCCCCAGTGAACTCTCGGCATTGACCGCGGCCGCCAAGCAAAAGGGATTGTTCACCCATATGGACGGCGCACGCTTCGCCAATGCTCTTGTCACACTCAATTGCCATCCCGCTGATATCACTTGGCGAGCTGGAGTTGATGTGCTGTGCCTTGGCGGCAGCAAGAATGGCTTAGGGCTTGGCGAGGCCGTTGTGTTTTTCAACAAGTCATTGGCGAAAGATTTTGATCGGCGCTGTAAACAAGCCGGTCAGATGGCCTCCAAAATGCGCGTTTTGTCCTCGCAATGGCTGGGACTGCTAAACAACGATGTATGGCGCCGCAACGCATCACACGCCAATAACATGGCACAGCAACTTGCGACGGGTATTAAGGCCACAGGCAAAATCAATATTAACTACCCAGTGCAAGCGAATGCCGTGTTCGCCAATTTGCCCCATGCCACAGCTCAAGCCTTACACCAGCGCGGCTGGCACTTTTATGAGTTTCCCGGAGCAGGCTATCGCTTTATGTGTGCCTGGGATACCGCAGCCGAAACAGTGGAAGCTTTTTTAGCCGACCTGAATGAGTGCCTTACTGCCAATGAGTGAAGAATTAAATTTACCCAACACTCTGCCCAAGGCCGGTGATCGCAAGGCTCAATACCAGGCCTTGCTGCCCCAGCTTGCCTCACTGACGGCCCACGAAAATGACAGTACCGCAAACTTGGCCAACATTGCCGCGGCGTTGAAAGAAGCCTTCGGGTTTTTCTGGGTTGGTTTCTATCGCGTCATGGGGAACGAACTCGTGCTCGGCCCCTTCCAAGGCCCGCTTGCCTGCACTCGCATTCCTCGAGGCAAGGGCGTCTGCGGCGTCGCTTGGGCCAAAAGTAGCACACAAATAGTGGCCGACGTGAATCAATTCCCGGGGCACATCGCCTGCAGTACCGAGAGCCGTTCAGAAATTGTGGTGCCCTTTTCAAAAGCGGGGGAAACCGTGCTAGTACTGGATATCGACAGCGATCAATTGAACGACTTTGGCGATCTAGATAGAGAATATCTAGAGCAACTACAAGCTATCATCGAACGGTTTATGTAATTTTATGCGCTCCTTACTCATTAAATGGACTTTGCCTGTGTGTGTACTAAGCTATGCGTTTGGCTGCTTGAGCCTCACGGCCTATTTAAGCCTCCACCCTCTTCAGCCAGTGGAACCTGAATTCAGCTTTACCCCCTTTCACTCAGCCATTTTTAACCCCAAGCCTTACACCAGTTCTGCGCTGCCAGATTTTGCGGCTATTACTGACGTTAAAGAAAAAAAGGCCGCATTCTTCAATTATCTGCGCCCCGCCATTGAATACAACAATCAAAAGGCCAGAGATCAGCACAACGCTCTGCAAAGCTGGCGAATGCAGCTTCGTGCACAAAAAGTCTTGGACCCACTCACTCGCCTTGGTCTCTCTCAGCTCGCCACACGCTACAGACTAAAACCTTCACTCAATACCGAACAACAAATTGACGCCCTACTGTTGCGCATTGATGAATTGCCGCCCTCCATGGTTTTAGCCCAGGCGGCGATGGAATCTGCTTGGGGCACTTCGCGCTTCGCCCGCCAAGCCAATAATCTTTTTGGCCAATGGTGCTTTTCATCTGGCTGCGGGATTGTGCCCTTACAGCGCACCAGTGGTGACACCCATGAAGTGAAATTATTTGCTTCCGTGGGATCCGCTGTTGAGGCCTACTATCTCAATATAAATACTCACGCGGCCTACCAGAGTGTGCGTAACATTCGTGCCGAAAGCCGTGCTCAGGGCACTAGTCTGAAGGGTGCATTGATGGTCGCTGGGCTTGAGAAATATTCAGGCCGCGGTATGCACTACGTAGAAGAACTACGTAGCATGATTCGCACAAACCGCTTAGAGTAATACAGATACAGTCAGAATAGGATCAAGACTGTTCGTTAAAGTCTTTAGTGATATGGCAAGGTCTAAGGTTGTACAGACGTAGATGTTTGTGGGTTGATGTCAGTCAACCCACAACAATTTCTTGATTTGGCTCTGCGGATTATTGACGGTCAAGCCCAAGATAGTCGCTCATCACGCCAAAAAGATCAGGTTGAGTTAGCATGCTGGGTAAAATATTTTTACCTACCCCATTAGTAAATAAAGGCACGTTAACACCAGTATGCTCTTCGCTTACGAAGTCGTTAGTGGCGTAATTAACCGCCATCACGGCACCTTCCGGCGTTATAATTCTGAATAGCTTGCCCGGGGAATAAATGGCCAGATCAGGATTGCTGTACAGACTAACACTGGGTATGAGTTGTGCGGCCTGCCCATGATCGGCGGTCACAATAATCAGGGTATTCTCGTGAGTTTCGGCAAACAAAAGAGCACTATCTAAGGCTTCATTTAGCTGAGCCACTTCACCAATACTCCCGCAAGCATTACGAAGGTGTGATTGCTTATCAATGGAAGCAGACTCAACCATTAAAAAGAACCCCGCTTGAGATTCCCTCGACAAATGTGCCAGAGCGGCTTCTGTCATTAATTTCAGGCTAGGTGTGTCCGCAAACTTCGGATTGTTTTCACAAGGCATGGCCTCAGGCAAGCTTACTCCATTTTGCTTGGGTACCGCTGCTTCGGCACCTCTGCCCCCCTGTCCTCTGAGAACTACAGGTAAGGTGCTCCGTGCAAAAAGACCGAGCATTTTTTTATTCGGGTATTGTTTGTCCAACTGGGCTTTAGAGTCCAGTAACTCAAAACCCGATTCCCGAGCCTGAACCAATAAACTTTTCGAACTACCCTCTCCCAACATGGCAAAGTGTTTTTGACCACCACCAAACGCGAGGTCTAAATCGGAGCTGAGCAGCTGTTCAGCAATTGAGCCCAAACCTCCATTGGCTATTAAATCTTGGGAGCAATCTACAGGCACGCGCCCATAGGCCAAAGCGTCTTTCATCATGCTAGGATTTTCGCAGTAACGCAGATTAGTGTGAGCGTAAAATGCAGCAGGGGTTGCGTCTGTGACACTGGCGGTGGTTACTACGCCGGTTCTAAACCCAGCGGCAGATGCCAGTTCCACCAAGGTTGGCAGATCTTTATCCGTGCCTGCGGAGGTGGCTATTCGAGCACGACTGGTGACCGAACCGCTGGCTATCGCCGATGCACTGTTGGCTGAATCCGCCACATAAACCGCTTTTTCCGGCTGTGCATTATCAACCGTTAGCACTTGCACTACCGATCTATGTGCCATGGAATCTAGACTTAAACGACCACGGGCGCCCACAAGGTAATTTCTGGCAATAGAAATTTGATGATCATCCATGCCATCACCAATGATCAAGATGACATTTTTTGGGCTTTGCACTGCGGCGTTGTCTCCACCGGCTAAGGTGTTTCCTGCCTGTGCGCACACAAGCAAGAGCACCACAGTGTAGAGGGCGATTTTAGAGATCAATAGCATGGCTTCATCCTGAGTTTAGTGACGGCCTATAATTTGAGGGACATAGAAAATACCATATTTTTAACAAATGGTTATTAAAAAAATAAATTTCGTAGAAAAGTTGACCTTCATTCACAACGATACCGCCTACCAATAGGCGATCACGCACTCACAAAAGAAGAAAAGCCTCTTCGCATTAAACAGACGGAGGCCTACTAACGCTGAGCCAGCCGGCGTGATTAAAGGGGGTATATTTACTATTAATATGTTAATTGCTTACAGCAATACCTAAGCGAGGCTAATACTGAGAGGGACTTCCAAGAGGAGGGGCGGGAACGCGATCAATCTAGTCGCGTAGACGCAATTGGCGTCAGGGGAAGATCAATTGCACCAACCAAGCACAGGAAAGAGGCCTACTTGCTTACTTCCTGTGCCGGCGGCGCGTTGTATGTTTAAAGTGCGCTGGGAACGATAAGTACTTTGCCGTTTCTGCCGCGTTGTGCCGCACGGGCCACGGCTTGCTTTATTTCACTGACAGAGAAACGAGAGTCCACGTTGGCCTTAATCGCACCACTGGCAACCAAGGGAATTATCTGGCCAAAGGCCGCCTGCTTTTCCTTAGCTCCAGCAGTCTCAAACCATTTAGACAACCAAAAACCACGGATACGAATATCATTAAAGATGGCCATTGCAGGATTAAACACGGCTGGCTTTCCAGAAAGAACGCCGTAGCTCACAAGCGTGCCTCCATGCTCAAGACTTTGTGCCAAGCGAGAAAATGTTTCACCACCTACCGCATCGATTGCGAGTGCCACGGTGCTCTCGCCCGCCGCTTTGGCAATTTTCGCCGCTAGATCTGGTCCATCGATTAATACAACCGTGCCACCCTTCTTCATCAAGTCTTCGGCTAAACCTTCGCGACGAACAACATTGATTGTATTTATACCCCGTCGTTTTGCGAGTTGAATAATATAGCCACCCACCGCCGAATTTGCAGCGCTGTGAACAATCCAGTCACCTTCTTTAAGGTCAGCAAAATTGTTCAGCATAAGCAAGGCCGAAAGCGGGTTAATGGCCGCCATTGAAAGCTGTTCAATCATTTCAGGGGATTGAGCGCCCATATCCGGTAGGGGAATGAAGTTTCCTGCTGGGGCCACCATTTCATCACGCCATGTACCACCCCCCACAAGCAATACCAATTGCCCCTTAGACAGGCCGCTGACTTCTGATGAAATTTCAACGACTTGCCCGATACCTTCGCTCCCTGGCGTGGAAGGCAGTGCCGGCATAGTGCCGTATTTACCTGCAATCTGTAATAAATTTGAAGGGTGAATCGGTGAAGCCAAAACCTTTACTCGAACTTCACCACTGGCCAGGGGGCGTGATTTCTCAAGCTTCACCTCAAGCACTTCAGCTGGGTCGCCAAGCCGAGTGAACTCGGTGTATTTAAGCTCTGCAGCAAAACTGCTGAACGAACTCAAGGCCGTGAAGCCGAAAAAAAATGTCAGCATTCGCAGCGTAGATCGCCTAGAAACTCGAAAATTTGAGTACATATTGATTTCCTTTTTTACATTAACTTCATTAATTAAATATTACACCGACAGTCGTCGGAGAAAATACGGTGTTAGCTGCCCGCCTGCGGTGATTTATTCGCCTTGAGATTTTTCATCGCGCTCAAACCAGCGGCCAAGGAATATACCTACCATCGCCCAGAGCGCGGCAATTATTGCCCCAACAATTGCAACGCCGGCCATGCCCACCCCTAAACCCTGGGTCAAGCCGGTGAACAACCAGGCCATCACTGTGTCACCGCCTCGATAAGCGACAATATCTATGACCGGTTTTGCTTTAAAGCGTGTCTCTCGATCAACCCGAGTAAAGAGCATCTCACGTGCGGGCCTGGTCACAGCATAGTTTCCGGCGCGGCGAATAATCTGAAGACCAACAACAACAGCCATCAGCGGTGAAATAGCCATCACTATCAAGCCGACGCAGATCAGCACGGGAACAAGAGCGATGGTAAAAGGCATGCCAAATTTGCCGACAATTCTACCCGTAGCAAATAGACCTGTAGCGATAGACAAGATGTTTACCAGCAGATCCATTTGCGCCCAAACCGCGGTACGCTCTGGGCGACTTAAGTCAGCCATTAAGTTTTTCAATTCGAAATAAACAAACGAACTGATACCCGTGTAAAGCAAAATAAATAGGCCGATGCCGAGCAAATAGGGATTGGAAAAAAACATCTTAAAACCCGCGAAAGGATTTCCACCGATCTTCGCAGCCGCATTGTCAGCGGCCAAACCTTCATTGTGTAGTTCGGTTGTTTTCAGCGACTGCAAGAACAGAATTATTGGAATGGGGACCAATAACATTGCGCTCGCAATCAGCATTAAATTATCGGTGCCTAAGGACTCAGAAAAGAATGAGGGGATAGACGGGCCAATCAACCCGCCAACACTGGCGCCTGCGGCAATGACACTAAACAACCTTCCTGCCTGCTCTTTGTTAAAGAGGTCAGACATAAAACTCCAGAATATCGATATATGAAAGAGACTGAAAACACTAACCCATACATAGAAGGCCTTGTCGATAAATACCCGATCGCTTGCACCTGACAAGGATGCATAAAAGGCTACGAAGGTGAGTGCAAAAAAACCGTACATCGCAGGAACAATAAGCTGAAAGCGAATTCGCGAAACGGCTAAGCCATATAAAGCGACGATCGCTGTGCTGATGAAAAAATTTAAGGTCCATAACCAACTGACTTCTGCGTCTGTCCAATCACTGGCCATCGCGTCTCTTACTGGGCGGAGAATGTAATAGGCAGACATCAGTACTACAACAAAAAGAAAAGAAGCCACTGTCGCTCTGACCTCGCCGGCTTCAATTTTCGACGCTGACTTTAGAAAGCGACTTATTGGGTTGCCTTTAACCTTTACCACAAATGTCTCCCAGATAGAATTTCAGCAAGATAGGGCGGCATTATCACCATATTCATTGGTAAGATATATAGGGTATTTTGGTAATCATTATTGTCAAAATGACAATAATCGATGAAATCAAGCAATAGAGAGGGGGCTTAGCTAAAAGGCAGGCCAGACACCTCGCTAAGTGTGGTGACGGCCTACCTAAGTGAATAAGTCTAGCTTAGTTGCAGTAGCGCAGACCCATGCCTTCAGGGGCCAAGCGCATGACTTCCATATCCAAAATAGGGGCCTCCATCGGCATTCCTTGAATTTGACCTTTGACAATAGCGCCGATGGGCAGCTGCTCAGTGTCTTGAATCAATAAGAACACTCCGGTATCAGAAACGTCTCGTGTGATGACATCCATATCACCAAATGAGTCGTGCCAAATTCTAATCCTACACCGCATAGGTGTACGATTTCCGTGGCGTTTTTCAGAACTCATCTATATCCCCTAATTCAGCTAATTATTATTTTTCATTCACTTCTACGCGGTCAACGTTCTGGAAACCTCTGGGCAATTTATTGCCGCGTCGCCCTCTTTCACCCTGGTAATGCTCCAAGTCTGCCAGTTTGAGTGTTAAGTGACGCTTACCAGAATACACCGTTAAGTTTTCACTCTCGCCAATCACTGCAATGGCCAATACGAATTCCTCTCGCGACAGCACTCTGGCCGAGGGGATGTTCATAATCTTATTGCCTTTACCGCGACCCATTTCCGGTAACTCGGTCACAGGAAATACCAGTAAGCGCCCCTCGTTGCTGATTGCAGCCAGCAAACTGGCACCGGCATTTTTGATCACTTGCGGGGCCATCACTCGCCCCCCCTTTGGTAGTGTCAGTGTAGCCTTACCCGCCTTATTTTTGGAGTGTAAATCGCCGAGACGCGCTACAAAGCCGTAACCCGCATCACTGGAGAGCAGTATTCGTTGATCATCCCCGCCCATTAAGGCACCTTCAAAAGTCGCGCCGCTTGGAGGATTTAAACTGCCGGATATTGGTTCACCCTGCCCTCGTGCGGAGGGTAAGGTGTGCGTGGCCATAGAATAACTACGCCCCGTGGAATCGAGCAAGAGCACCGGTTGATTGCTTTTGCCTTGGGCCGACAAACCCGGCCCATCACCCGCCTTATAATTCAATGCCGTGGGATCAACGTCGTGGCCTTTGGCTGCGCGAATCCAGCCCTTCGCAGAAATTACTACGGTCACTGGGTCTGCTGTGAGTAAATCGGTTTCACTGAATGCTTGGGCCTCACCACGCTCAACAATCGGTGAGCGACGATCATCGCCAAACTCTTCCGCGGCGGCCAGCAACTCTTTGCGCACAAGTGTTTTTAGTCGGCGCGCCGAGTCCAGAGTGAGACGCAAGTAGTCGCGTTCCTTGCCCAATACTTCTTGCTCGGCCCTAATTTTCATTTCTTCCAAGCGCGCTAACTGCCGCAACTTAGTTTCTAACACATACTCGGCTTGAACCTCAGTCAGTTCAAAGCGCGCCATCAGAGCCTTTTTGGGGTCTTCTTCAGTGCGGATAATATGAATGACTTCATCAATATTCAAAAACGCAATCAGCAAACCATCTAACTTATGCAGGCGCTCTTCAACTTTGTCCAAGCGATACTGTAAGCGGCGGCGTGTAGTCACCAGCCGAAAATTAACCCACTCACTCAGAATTGTGTTCAGGGGCTTCACGGCGGGTCGACCGTCAACGCCGATCATATTCATGTTCACACGATAGGTGCGCTCAAGATCTGTGCTCGCAAACAAATGATTCATCAGCTGATCGAGGTCAATACGATTAGACCGCGGTGTAATAATTAAGCGGGTAGGGTTTTCATGGTCTGACTCATCTCGTAGGTCCGCCACCATCGGCAATTTTTTCGCCTGCATCTGGCTAGCAATTTGCTCAAGTACCTTTGCACCACTCACTTGATGAGGTAGCGCGGTGACCACCACGTCGCCGTCTTCCCTGCCCCAAATCGCTCGCATGCGCAAACTGCCACGCCCTGTCTCATACATTTTGTGCAGGTCGGCACGGGGCGTAATAATTTCTGCGTCCGTGGGCATATCAGGCCCTTTGATGTGCTCGCATAACTCAGCCACTGTGGCTTTCGGGTCTTCCAACATGTGAATAGTCGCACTCACCACTTCGCGAAGATTATGCGGAGGAATATCCGTTGCCATACCCACGGCAATTCCGGTAGTACCGTTAAGTAAGATGTTAGGCACTCTTGCGGGCAAGACACAGGGCTCGTCCATGGTGCCATCAAAGTTTGGCGCCCAATCAACGGTGCCTTGGCCCAGCTCCTCCAGCAGAGCTTCGCTGTATTTAGTGAGTCGCGATTCGGTGTATCGCATGGCCGCAAATGATTTGGGATCATCGGGTGAGCCCCAGTTGCCCTGGCCGTCTACCAGCGGATAGCGATAGGAAAAAGGTTGCGCCATCAGCACCATGGCTTCATAGGAAGCCGAATCACCATGTGGGTGATATTTACCAATAACGTCACCCACGGTACGCGCCGATTTTTTGAACTTAGCCGTTGATTTCAGACCCAACTCGCTCATGGCATACACAATTCGACGCTGCACGGGTTTCAAGCCGTCGCCAATATTGGGCAGGGCACGATCGAGAATCACATACATGGAATAGTCTAAATACGCCTTTTCCGTGTATTCCTTGATGGAAATACGTTCGTCGGCGTCTTGCGGGGTGTTTACTTCTGTCATACCACGTCCTATTGATTATTCCGCTAGCGCATCGGGCTGCGCGCAGCATTACTAGATGGCTTATACCAAAAGCAATGACTCACTACAACGCAGTGCTTCATTTAATGGCAAATCCCAAGGAAATCTCCAAAATCAAAGCTCTTTCGCGCCGGTCCAAGCCATGTGCTTTCATTCTTCCTATGGTCTATAGTCAGTGTCATAAAAAGTATTTATAACAATAAGGAACTGAATCGATGAAAGCCTCAGACTTAATGGTGCAATGCTTAGAAGAAGAAGGCATTGAGTATATATTTGGTGTTCCCGGCGAAGAAAATGCCGATTTCATGATGTCCCTAGAAAAATCAGAAAAAATCACCTTTGTACTGGTCAGGCATGAGCAGGGCGCTGCCTTTATGGCCGAGATTTACGGCCGACTAACGGGGAACCCCGCCGGCTGTTTGGGTACCCTAGGACCCGGTGCCACCAACTTGATCACCGGTGTCGCCGACTCGAATATGGACCGCGCGCCCATGCTCGTACTCACCGGCCAAGGCGCATCAACCCGCCTTCACAAAGAATCTCATCAAGTAATGAATGTGGTGGACATGTTCAAACCGGTCACTAAATGGGCTACCACAATCTGGCACCCAGAAAATATCCCTGAAATTGTCCGCAAAGCTGTGCGAGTAGCCCGCACAGAAAAGCCCGGTGCTGTGCATATTGAACTTCCAGAAGATATTGCAAAATTGCCAGTGAGCAAAGATCCCTTACCCGTGCACAAATTCCGTCGCCCAGTGCCCGCAGACAAGATTATGGACATGGCTTGGGAGCGTATTAAACAGGCAAAACGCCCAGTCATTATTGCCGGCAACGGTTGTATTCGTCGTCGAGCGAGTAAACAACTGCGCTTACTATGCGAGCAAACAGGTATTGGCGTAATAAGTACATTTATGGCCAAGGGTTGTGTTGATATGGACGCTCCCTACTGCCTATATACTATTGGCTTAGGCTCGAAAGACATTCCCGCCTGCGCCGTAGACGCCGCCGACTTAGTCATCACTCTGGGTTACGACATGGTGGAATATCACCCAAAACTCTGGAACGACCAGCACGCGAAACCCATCATTCACATAGATTTCCTACCTGCCGAAATTGACGAAGACTACCAGCCAGACATCGAAGTGGTCGGCGATTTAGCACACGCGCTGTGGATGCTCAATGAACGCGCCGAAGCCGATAAGAACTGGTCTTTTGATTTAGACCAACAGGCCGCCGTGAGAAGAGATATGACGGCCGAATTAGCCGCACATAAAGACGACCAAACTGAAAATGCTACTCGTCCTCAAAAAGCGATATGGGACACTCGCGAAGTGATGGGGCCTCACGACATTCTGCTATCAGATGTGGGCGCACACAAAATGTGGATTGCGCGACACTACCAATGTCACGAGCCCAACACCTGCCTCATCCCCAACGGTTTTTGCTCCATGGGATTTGCTCTGCCCGGCGCCATTGCCGCCTCTTTGATATACCCTGACCGCAAGGTTCTAGCCATCTGTGGCGACGGCGGCTTCTTGATGAATATGCAGGAAATGGAGACGGCGCGCCGCTTAAACCTCAATTTAACCGTAATGGTATGGGAAGATGGCGGTTACGGCCTAATTGGCTGGAAGCAAACCAATGAATTTGGCCGGCACACAGACCTCGCCTTTGGTAATCCAGACTGGGTGAAAATGGCCGAATCTTTTGGTTGGCACGGTCACTTGGTGCCAAAGTCAGAAGACCTGCAAGCCGTATTGAGACAGTCCTTCAATGAAGAAGGCCCCAGCCTAGTGGTGGTCCCCATTGATTATAAAGAGAATACCTTACTCACAAAGCGTCTAGGGGAGCTGACCTGCTCTATATGAGCGGATTACTAAAAAATCTAAGCTGACGAAACAAATGCAATGGAGTACTCTAAGTACACACGGCATTTTATGTATTTCGGATGAAACCACATCCGTTTGGAAACACCCTCCAAACGGATGTTTATAGGCTGGATTTAACATGGCGAAATATTCTGCAAAATTCACCAGGCCCACCCGCCAGGTACTAATTCTGACCCTGCTCATTCTCGCGCCATTCACCTCCTACGCGGAAGAGATTTACAAATCTGTCGACAAACACGGCAATATTACTTATTCCGACACGAAAACCAACAAGCAAGCGAAGAGCGTTAAATTGCCTGCGATTAACACTCAACCTGCGGTAAAACCTTCGTTCAATACTCAACAAAATCGCCCCCAAGAAAGCCTGAACTATCAGGTCGCCATATTGACCCCCGTGAATGGCGACACCCTGCACAACAATCAGCGCAGGATTAACGTCAATGTAAGCGTTCGCCCAGCCTTAAAACCCGGTTTTTATCTGCAGGCAATGCTCGATGGCATGCTGCATGGTCAAGCGGTGACCAGCGAGCATTTTACCGTGGGCGAGTTCGAGCGCGGCGAACATACCTTGAGTGTTGCGATCATCGATGCAAACGGCAAAATACTCACTCAATCACCCAGTATCACGCTATATGTTAAGCGCCCGTCCCTCAACTCACCTGCCCGCAAGGCCAAAGCTCAAAGCTGAATACCTGTATAGAGCTCGGCCTTAAGTTCCGATTCGGTGCATGCCCATGCACCAAAGTTCACCGCCGCACCAAGTTGGTGCAACTTCTGTAAGCTTAGTCTATGCTACTAAACGCAGCCCCAGTATTTACGCAGCTTTCAGACTTGGTAAGCATCTTGCTATAACAAGCCAGAAATCCGACCTTTAGATGCAGTATCCACCAAGGAGCCCAGAGCTGGGCGAGAGCATGAGCCGCGATTCAGCCTACAAGCAATTATTCGACAGTCTCAGTACCGCCGTCATCGTGGTAGATGGCAGCCTACACCTGCAACATCTCAATCCTGCAGCCGAAGTGTTGCTGGCAGTGAGTGCCGCACGAGTCACTGGCGAACCCATTACAAGCTTCTTCCACGAGTCTGAAAGCGCCGTAGCAGCCCTGCTGGATGCCAACAAACAATCACTCAGCTACACCAAGCGTCGCGCCCATTGGCAGTTGGTCAACGGCGAGAAGCTTACTGTTGATTACACCGTAACGCCCCTAGGAGACAGTGCGAGCCTGCTACTGGAAATACAGCCCCTAGATCGCTTGTTGCGCATCAGCCGAGACGAGTCTTTGATAGCCGCACAGGAAACCACACGCAATTTAGTGCGCGGCATGGCCCATGAAATTAAAAACCCTCTCGGCGGCATTCGTGGTGCGGCGCAATTATTGTCCCGCGAGCTGCCCAACCCAGAACTCACTGAATACACCAATGTGATTATCGAAGAAGCCGACCGTCTACGTAATTTGGTAGACCGTATGCTTGGGCCCAATCAACCGATGCAGTGCGAAGCTCTCAACATTCACGAAGTTTTAGAGCGCGTGGCCTCACTCATTAGAGCCGAAAATAACGACGCGCTGACGATCATTCGTGATTACGACCCCAGTATTCCGGATGTAGAAGCGGATAAAGAACAACTCATTCAAGCCACTCTCAATATTGTCCGCAACGCCATGCAAGCGCTGACAGAAAATCCGCCAAGCGGGGGTCAAAAGGGCACCATTACTTTACGCACTCGAGTACAACGGCACTTCACAGTGGGCACCTTGTATCACCCATTGGTGTGTCGTATTGAAATCGAAGACAACGGCCCAGGAATTAGTGACAAATTTATTAAAGAGATTTTTTACCCGATGATTTCGGGTCGTGCAGAGGGTACGGGTTTAGGTCTAGCCATTTCTCAGCAACTCGTTAGTCAACACCAAGGTCTAATAGAGTGCGAGAGCGTACCCGGCTGCACCCGTTTCTCAATTTACATACCCATGACTCCTCAGGATCAAGCTGAACAGGACATTCACCATGCAAGCACCAAATAAAGTTTGGATCATCGACGATGACCGATCCATCCGCTGGGTATTAGAGAAAGCGCTGCAGCAGGCGGGCATGGACACCGTGTGTTTTGAATCCGGCGACACCGCCCTCAAGCAGTTTGAAAATGACAAGCCTGATGTGGTTTTGAGCGATATTCGTATGCCCGGTGTTGACGGTCTCGCACTACTAAGCAACCTCAACCAACAATATCCAGAGATGCCCGTTATCATCATGACCGCTCACTCGGATTTAGACAGTGCCGTGGCGGCCTACCAGGGTGGAGCCTTCGAATATTTACCAAAACCTTTTGACATAGACGAAGCCGTAGCCGTAACTCGGCGCGCTTTAGCACACGCCGCCGAGCAGCGCTCTGAGCTACTCGATCAGGAGCCGGAAGTAGAAACAGAAATTATTGGCGAAGCACCCGCCATGCAAGAAGTGTTTCGCGCAATTGGTCGCCTGTCACAATCGAACATCACCGTATTAATCAACGGGCAGTCGGGTACCGGCAAAGAGTTAGTGGCTCAGGCCTTACATCGCCATAGCCCCCGTCGAATGCATCCATTTATCGCTTTGAATATGGCAGCCATTCCTAAAGACCTCATTGAGTCTGAACTCTTTGGTCATGAAAAAGGTGCCTTTACAGGTGCGGGCACCCAACGCCAAGGTCGCTTTGAACAAGCCAATGGCGGCACACTGTTTCTCGACGAAATAGGCGATATGCCCGCCGAGACACAAACACGATTGTTGCGTGTCTTAGCCGACGGTGAGTTTTATCGCGTGGGTGGCCACACCCCAGTGAAAGTGGACGTGCGAATTATTGCCGCCACCCATCAAAATTTGGAAAAGCTGGTGGCTGACAATCGCTTTAGGGAAGATTTATTTCACCGCCTAAATGTCATTCGCATTCACATCCCGACGTTGTCTGAACGCAAAGAAGACATTCCTAAATTGGCTCAATTCTTTTTTAAGAAAGCGGCTGTTGAGTTAGGAGTGGAACCTAAAATATTATTACCAAAAACTGAAGAGTATCTTTGCACCCTAGAATGGCAGGGCAATGTACGTCAGCTAGAAAATACTTGCCGCTGGATCACTGTGATGGCTTCTAGCCGTGAAGTACACATTGAAGATTTACCACCAGAGTTAATGCAAAACAGCAGCAGTGAATTGCCCACCATGGATTGGGACAAAGCCCTGCGTCACTGGGCAGACCAAGCTTTAGCGCGAGGTCAAAATGACATTCTCAGTGAAGCGGTGCCCACCTTTGAACGAGCACTTATAGAAACAGCCTTGAAACACACAGCGGGCCGCAAGCGAGACGCCGCCAACCTCTTAGGCTGGGGGCGCAATACACTTACACGCAAACTGAAAGAGCTGGGAATGTCTGAAAACGACAGCGAATAAAAAAGCGAGCGCTATGCCCGCATTAATAGTATTTCTTATACAAGCAAATGGCCACTGATTGGTAAATCTCTAATTCTGGGGCCGCCTGCAGCCACAATAGCATTAGTAACACTAGCGGCCACAGGTGGCACACCAGGCTCACCCACTCCGCCAGGTATTTCACTGCCTTGCAACAATGTCACGGTGATAGCCGGTGTTTGGTTTATTCTTAGCACAGGGTAATCATGGAAATTAGAATTCACTACCGCGCCGTTTTTCACCTTGATTTCACCCATGAGTGCGATACTCAAACCAAAAATTACAGCACCTTCCATCTGCGCCTCAACTCGGTCGGGGTTCACCACTAAACCGCAGTCAGCCACACAGTGCACTTCCTTCACTTCCACCTTGCCCTTCGATACCTTCACACGAGTTGCAATAGCAACGTAACTAACAAAACTGCGGTGAACCGCCAAACCCCAACCTTCATCCGCCGTTGTTTTACTTCCCCAACCGGCGCTGTCTGTTACGGCCACTACCGCCGCTCGGAAACGCGAAATATCTAAAGGGTGTTTCTCAATCGGCTCGCCATAATTGCCGTACTTTTTAACGCCTGATTGACTTAAATCAATCATGCGCTCAGAGCCCAGCAGCTCAAGCAACATCTCGCGGCTATCACGCCCGGCGGCTTGAGCTAATTCACCCACAAAACTGTTGATAGCAAAGCCATGCTGAATATTCGACACCGAACGCATCCAGCCAATACGAATATGAGTATCCGCACGATGGGTTTGTAAACGCAGGTTATCTAGTTCAAAGGGCATATCAACAAAACCCAATGACACTTCTCCGTCAGAAGCAAAATTGGCGTCTAAACTCCAATTGGAACTAATCGATGGGAAAGCGGTGCGCCCTTCCAAGGCAATCACCTTGCCGTTTTCATTTAATGCAGCTTTATACTGCTGCGCGCTAATTGCGTGATAGAAATCAAATTGAATATCATCTTCACGAGTCCACGTAACTTTTACTGGTTTACCACCAAGTTGTTTCGATAACAGCGCGGCTTCAACGGCGTAATCGGGCTTTGACTTCCGACCAAACGCTCCGCCAAGCAGGGTGACGTGAACGACGATTTTTTCCGGTGCCACTTCAAGTTTAGCCGCCACCGCATCTCGGGTTGCTTGAGGGTTTTGTGTGCACGTCCAAATTTCAATTCCCTGCTCATTCACTACGGCCGTTGCTATCGTGGGTTCCATCGGCGCATGTGCTAGATAGGGTACCGTGTACTGTGCGCTTACATGATGTGTATGTGCATCAAAAGCTCTATCGACATCCCCCTTAGAGCGCACTACCCGACCATCGCTTTGTAAGCTCTTCTTCAGGGTTTCCATGTACTCATCAGAATCATGCGTACCGTTGGCGCCGGCGTCCCATTCCAGTTTAAGTTTTTCTCGGCCTTGATTGGCCGCCCAAGTATTATCGGCAATAACCGCGACACCGGGCAGAGCATTAAATGCGGCCGGCAGAGGTGTTGGTTCAATGGTCAGAACCGCTAACACGCCCTTCACTGCTTTCGTCGCTTTGCTGTCAAGGGTCTTCAAATGTCCACCCACTACCGGGCACCGTTGAATACTGGCGTAAACCATTCCCGGCAAATCTACGTCGATACCAAACTCGGTATCACCGGTAACAAAGTTTTGTAAATCAACCACTGGCACCGGCTTGCCGATGTATTTGAAATCGTCGCTCGATTTTAAAGTGAGTTCAGCCAGCTTAGGAACCGGCAACAACGCAGCAGCAACGGCAACATCGCCAAAGCCCAAGTTTTTACCTGTGGGTTTGTGAATAATTTTATGTTGATTTGCGAAACACTCCTGCACGGGAACCTGCCATTGATTGGCCGCCGCCTGTACTAACATTGCGCGCGCAGCGGCACCCATTTCTCGCATTTTAGAATAGAAATCGCGAATACTATTGGAACCATCAGTGTTTTGGCTGCCATATTTATTGTTTGCCAAACCCTGAACCACAGTGATTCTCTGCCAATCGGCTTCCAACTCATCGGCTACCACTTGTGGCAGCCCCGTGCGAATGCCCTGTCCCATTTCCGAGCGATGGACCACAATATACACTTGACCGTCTGGACTGATTTGAACAAATAAATTAAACGCTAAAGCCTCACTTGGTGTACCCGGCGGCACATCAATGAGCTTATTCGCCTGGCCAGAGACATTCAAACTCGCCCCCAGCATAATGCCTCCTGACACTAAGCCGGTGAACTGCAAAAATTGCCGGCGATTGACCTGAGAAATAGTTTCCATGATTATTTCGCCTCCTGAATTTCAACGGCACGTTTAATGGCGCTGCGGATTCGAGGGTAAGTGCCACAGCGACAAATGTTGCCCGCCATGGCGGTATCAATATCGGTATCACTCGGTGCAGCATTGTAGGCGAGTAAGGCGGAAGCGCTCATGATTTGGCCTGACTGACAGTAACCGCACTGAGGCACATTGTGTTCAAGCCAAGCCTGCTGCACCGGGTGAGAACCGTCAGCGGACAAACCTTCAATTGTGGTGAGTTCACTGCCTTCTGCCGCCGCCAGCGGAGTGACGCACGAACGTATTGCCTGCCCATTCAAATGGATCGTACAAGCCCCACACAGGCCTTTACCACAACCAAACTTGCTACCCTTCAACTTCAAAATATCACGCAAGGCCCATAGGATGGGCATCTCCGGGTCGGCGTCGAGAGAGTGTATTTCACCATTAATATTTAGCTTCATCATGATTGTGTTTTCCTTACCGGCTGCGATTTTCCGAAAATATTGAGGGCTAGCGAGAGAGCTCTCGATTGAGTTCTTCCACCGTATCAATGTCAGTTTTGGCTGACTCCATCGGCAGAGCTAAAATATCACTAGCATAGCGACTTATTATTTTTTTTGCCCCACGATCTCCGCCCAGCCGCTTAAGTTCAGTAAAATAACGGGCGGGAAACAGAGCGGGCACACCCAGTGTTGCGCCGTAATTCGCACAAACAATCTGAGCATCCCGAATATTATGGGGGGTAGAAGACCAAGCAGCAATCATCAACTGCAAGTCTTCAAGGCTAATGTTTACTTGATCGACCAGCAACACGAGTACTGCGTCTGTCTGCTTCGGCATGCTGGCCATACCCGCAGCCAATGAGCTTCCCATACCTTCCGACCAGCGCTCGTGGTAATGGGTACTTAGACCGGGCCGCTGAAATAATGTGTGCGACTCAGCTCGGATACGTTTGGCATTTGCGCCAAGTACCACATGAATTGCCTCAGGCGTAACGCGCTCAGCGAGCGTCACTGCTCTAGACAGCAATGTTTGTCCTTTGAACATGGCCAACTGTTTACACCCCTGAAAACGACGGCTTTCACCCGCTGCTAAAATCAGAGTGTGTACATGGGGTTTTTTTTCTATTCTTACCACTCTCTTGGTTACCCCTTAATAAGCCCTACTTTCAGGTCATTGGCCTGATAAATAACCTTGCCCCGATGAATAACTCGACCGTTGGCAATACCCATAGCGAGTGGTTTTTTGATCACGCGCTTAATGTCCAACTCATAGTGAATACTGCCTGCGTCTGGGTATATTTGACCACTGAATTTCACTGTGCCAACTCCTAGTGCACGACCTCGTCCTGGCAAGCCCGACCAGCCCAGAAACACCCCCAAGAGTTGCCATAAGGCGTCAAGCCCTAAGCAGCCAGGCATGACTGGGTCACCCTTGAAATGGCAGGCAAAAAACCAATGGTCCGGATTAATCTTCAAATCTGCGCTGAGCTGGCCTCGATTAAACTCTCCTCCCGTGTTCGCAATGTTGGTAATTTGATCCACCATCAACATCTGCTCACTGGGAAGCTGGGCATTACCTTCACCAAAAAATTGCCCTGCTGACATTTCTAAAACCTGTGACGGCGTAAACTGCATTTTCCACGCTCCCAACCTAAAAAAGAAGCGCCTGAGCTTAGCAAACACAGTAATTATCTATTGTATAAATCGGACCTGAAACGAGTAAAGAGCGATCGAGGGCTCAGAAGTAAGCTCTTCTTATATTCTCTCAGCAAATGCGCTTGGTCAAAGAAGCCCAAGTCAGCCGCCGTTTTTAAGGAGCTACTGGGGTCCTTAAACAATGCTCGACACGCGGCTTGAACCCGAACTGTTTGGGAAAAAGTCTTTGTACTCAAACCAATATAACGCTGAAACAAACGATTCAGATGACGACGGCTGAGCCCCACTTTCTCAGCCAGCACGTTCACATTCACAGCACCCAGTGATTGGTACACCTCACTTAAGGCCCGATCAAAGGCCTGAGTTGCACTTGGCTGAACCCGCTCTAACAGCCATTTTTCACACTCCTCTGCACGCTCAGCAAAGCTGGCTTTCATGAAAATAGGCTGCTGCAATTGAGCAAACTGGCGACAGGGCCAATAGTTTCCATCCACAAAACGATCTGTGATGCCGCTGATATCTTCCTGAAAAAAGTACCGCAAAGTACCAGGGAAGAACTGGATACCAAAGTACTTACCCGGCTCTGGTATTGGAAGCTCTAAAGTTTTAGTTTGGGCGCCCCGAAGATGCACAGAGTTAGGACCAATAAAAACGGCCTGGGTACCATCTGGAATCATTGGGTAGAGCGTTGGCCGAGTGGCGGTGATTTGCAAGAACGAATGAACAATACCGGAGAGAGGTCCACTGGCCGTTCGCTGCTGAAGCGACAAAGCAAATCTCGACAAGCCTGACTCGGTGAGTAAGGGCTGGAATAATTCGTAGCGTGAGCCCATAAGTTGCATCCCTCTACTCACCGTGAACTTAAAGCACCTTGCCACGCCCCATAGAAAAAAACCACCCGGAGGTGGTTTTTAGCATTCAATCAGTCAATTGTACTTAGTTAACAGATTGACCTTCTTCAGCCGCTTGACCTTGATCGGCTTCAGCTTGCTGGCGAGCCTGATTCACGGCCTGAACAAACAGAGCGTCAAAATTGATCGGTGGCAACATCAGTGCTGGGAATGAACCCTTAGTCACTACATTGTCGATCGCCTCACGTGCATAAGGGAACAGAATGTTCGGACAGGTAGTGTTCAGCACTTGAGCCAAAGCTTGATTTTCAAGCCCTGCCACCAAGAACAAGCCTGCTTGCTGGACTTCGACCAAGAACGCGGTGTCTTCACCCACTTTAACGGTGACAGTCAATGTCAGCACGACTTCGTAGTTTGAATCGTCAATTTTGTTGGTTTTGGTGTTCAGCTCTTGATTAACTTTTGGCTGCCACTGCTGCTTAAATGCCTCGACACCAAGAGGAGCTTCATAAGAGAGGTCTTTCAGGTAGATGCGCTGTACATTGAATTGCTGCTGTGGCGCTTCTTGCTCTGCGCCTGCCGCTGCTTCGGTGTTGTTTTCTTCAGCCATGATAGTGCCTTTAATAATCTATTTTTTTTGATTGTCTTGGGTTCGTTTTTACGCGAATACCAAGGTTTATTGGGGTGCTGGGTGTAAATTCAACCCTGAGCAACCTCTAATTCTAAAAGTTTGTCGAGCTTGCCGCTGCGGTCCAAGGCCCAAAGGTCGTCAAAACCACCTACGTGCTGCTTGCCAATCCAGATTTGCGGCACCGTCTGGCGTCCACTTTTCTGCATCATTTCACTGCGCAATTGAGGTTGGCGGCTCACGTCAATATCTTTAAAAGCGGCGCCCTTGTTCTCGAGCAAACGCTTGGCTCGCACGCAGTAAGGACAGTAAGGGGTCGTGTACATCGTTACTTTTGACATAGGCTTATTTCTGCACCACAGGTAAGTTCTGAGATTGCCACTCACTCATGCCGCCTTCTAGACGGCATACCTCAAATTCTAACTCTTTCAGCGTGCGCCCAGCATTGCCAACGTGCTGACCCATTTTGTCGACTAAGATCAAAGTTTTTGGCTTGTGGCGATTCAGCTCACTGCTGCGCTCAGCCAGTTTTCCATGGGGGATATTCAAGGCATCGACTATATGCCCGGCCTTATATTCAGCCTCATCACGCAGGTCAACCAAGATGCCTTCGTCACGATTCAGCATCCGCGTGGCTTCATGAGCGCTAACACCGCGCCCTCCTTTAGCCTTCTCTCGCCACATATACACATACACCAACAACAATAAGGTGCTGACCAATAACCACTGCTCACTGACAAATACAAAAAAATCCACGGTTTTGCTGTTCCTTACAATCGTCTTAAGGAGAACGGTGCCTAGCACTGTCCGAAAAGCGGCGAAGTATACACCTTAGTCTATTTCTTAACCATCACTCCGATGAATGGCGATAAAAGCCGCAAACCTGTAGAATTCAGCCTTCCTGTTTCCCCCCACCTCACGAGTGAATTGTTAACCACCATGACTGACGCTAAAAAACCGCTTGTTTTACTGATTCTGGACGGCTTTGGCTATTCTGAGAGCACCGAACACAACGCCATCTATTCTGCCAAGACGCCTATCTTTGATGCTCTCTGGGCCGACAAAAAGAAAACTTTGATTCACACCTCCGGTTTGGAAGTGGGCCTTCCAGAAGGGCAGATGGGCAACAGCGAAGTGGGCCATATGACCCTAGGCGCGGGCCGAGTGGTATACCAAAACTTCACGCGAATTAACAAAGCCATCTCCGACGGTGACTTTTTCGACAACGCAGTTTACATCAGCGCCATCGACAAGGCCGTGAAAGCCGACAAAGCCGTGCACATCCTCGGCCTGATGTCCTCTGGCGGTGTTCACAGCCACACCGACCACCTTTTGGCGATGGTCGACATGGCCGCCCAACGCGGCGCCAAAGAAGTGTATATACATGCCATGTTAGACGGTCGCGATACACCGCCCCGCAGTGCCGAAGCGCCCTTAGCTGCTGCTGATAATAAACTGCGTGATTTGGGCATTGGTCGTGTCGCCAGCCTATGTGGTCGTTTCTTTGCCCTAGACCGAGATCAACGCTGGGATCGAGTTCAAAAAGCCTATGACCTATATACCAGTGGTGCCGCGGAGTATGACGCTGAAACCGCCCAAGCCGGCTTGGACGCCGCTTATGAGCGTGGCGAAAATGACGAGTTTGTTGAAACAACTGTCATTGTGGGTGAAGGCGAAACCGTCGCCACCATCAACGACGGCGATGCAATAATGTTCATGAATTTCCGCCCAGATCGCGCTCGACAGATCACCCGCGCGTTTGTCGACGACAACTTTGATGGCTTTGAGCGTGAATTGCGCCCTGAACTGTCCGACTTCGTCATGACCACAGAATATGCAGCCGACATAGACACCCCTTGTGCCTTTCCACCCGTGCCGCTAATAAACTCAATGGGCGACTACCTCTCGCAACATGGGCGCCGTCAGCTGCGCATTGCCGAGACTGAGAAATACGCCCACGTCACTTTCTTCTTTAGCGGCGGTCAGGAGTCGCTCTACGAGGGAGAAGACCGTATCTTGGTGCCTTCACCCAAGGTGAAAACCTACGACCTTCAGCCTGAAATGAATGCCCCTGAAGTCACCAGCAAGCTCATTGCCGCCATTGAGTCTGAGCAGTACGACACCATTATCTGCAACTACGCCAACTGCGACCAGGTCGGTCACAGCGGCGTATTTGACGCGGCCGTAAAGGCCGTAGAAGCCGTGGACGAATGCCTAGGGCAAGTACTTGAAGCCATAGCAAAGGCGGGCGGCGAGGCATTAGTGACCGCTGACCACGGCAACGTGGAAGAGATGTTTGATGCTGTGTCTGGCCAAATCAGCACTCAACACTCCACACTTCCTGTGCCGTTTGTGTATGTGGGCCCACGGGATTTAACACTGCTAGAAGGCGGCTCACTGGCCGATGTTGCACCCACGATGCTCGCGCTGATGGACTTAGAACAGCCGAAGGAAATGACCGGCAAGTGCTTGGTTCAAATACAATAAATAAGGTCCTAAAAACTACGCGGCGGCTGGGATTTGTCCTCCTGGCTGCGGTTTTCTTAGCACCCATTCCCCTCGGCGCTCAATCGAACTCTGTACAGTCATCCGAGGCCGACTATCAACGTCGCCTCAAAGCTTTAAAAACCCAAATGGGTTCATTAGGCAAGGAGTTGAATCGTGCGAAGGGGGATCGCGGTGAACTGCAAGGTGAGCTGCAGGCCGCGGAGCAATCTATAGGCAAACTCAACCGAGCGCTCACCCAAACAAAAAAAGATCAAAATTCCCAAACTCGCAAGCTAGTTCAGTTACGAAGCCAGCGTACATCGCTGCGCAGCGATAAAAAAGCACAAGAGGCGCATATCAGCGAGCAGATACGCGCCGCTTACAAACTAGGCCAGCAGGGTAATATCAAGCTGCTACTGAACCAGGAAGCGCCTGAAGATGTTAGTCGTATTTTGCGATACTACGACTACTTCCTCGAGGCTAGAGCGGAGAAACTCGACGCCTATCGCCATACCCTGCATGAACTTGATCTGCTCGAACCGAAAATTGAAGATGAGTCGCAAGCCTTGGAGAAAACCAAACGAGCTCTGCTGCGACAACGCACGGCACTCAATACAAGCCAGGACGAACGCCAAGCGACACTCGCTCGATTAAGTAAATCCATCAAATCAAAAGACGCAAAACTCAAGACATTAAACGAAGACCAAAATCGCCTGCAGCAATTGCTGCAAAAGGTGGCCACCGCCATTGCGAACTTGCCTGTAAAAGGGGCCTCTGTCCGCAAAAAACTCGGCGCACTCACCTTGCCTGTAAGCGGAAAAATTGCCCAATCTTTTGGCGCGCCCCGCGCTGATGGGAAAATGCGTTGGAACGGTTTGCTGATCACCGCGGCGGAAGGCAGCGATGTAAGCGCCATTCACCACGGCCAAGTAGTGTTTTCAGACTACCTGAAAAGTTATGGTTTATTATTGATTGTCGACCACGGCAATGGGTATATGAGCCTGTATGCCCACAATCAAAGCTTGTTACGCGATACCGGCGACTGGATTGAAGCGGGTGAAGTGATTGCGGCGGTGGGCAACAGCGGAGGCCAAAGTCGAACAGGTTTATATTTTGAATTGCGACATAAGGGAAAGCCCATAAACCCCGTAAATTGGTTTAAAGCGGGTTAAATGACCCTAAATCAGCCCTCAAAACTAATAAACGCGCAAGTATCACGACATCATTCAGTGCTAGATAACGAATTTATTGCCTCAGCACAGGTCTACAATAAAGCGTACTTGGAATATACTCATACCCAGCGCACTTCAGGAGTTTAAGTACTATGTCAATTTTCACCTCAAAGGCCGCTCGGGGCCATTACAGCCTTAGCGCTTTAGCCTTGAGCCTCTGTCTGAGCGGCACCGCTTTCGCCGACAATAAAAGTGCCGATACAGCACCCACTGTACCGCCGATCACCAATGAAAAGACCCGCGACGCACTGCCACTAGAAGATTTGCGCACCTTTACCAAGGTTTATGACCACATACGCCGCGGCTACGTGAAAGATGTTGACGACTCCAAGCTCCTCGAATACGCCATAAAAGGCATATTGTCTGAGCTAGACCCTCACTCCGCCTACCTCGACGCGTCCTCCTTCGATGACCTACAGATGAATACCACTGGCGAGTTTGGTGGTTTGGGAATGGAAGTAGGAATGGAAGACGGCTTTGTTAAGGTAGTGTCTCCCATTGACGACACCCCTGCCGACAAAGCGGGTATAGAAGCGGGCGACCTAATTATCAAACTCGACACCAAGTCGGTAAAAGGCATGAGTTTGAGTGACGCGATCAGTGAAATGCGCGGCCCCAAAGGCAGCACCATCAACATCACCGTGGTGCGAGAGGGCAAAGACGGCCCATTTGATGTAGTACTCACCCGCGATACCATTAAAGTGAAAAGTGTTCGTACCCGCCTACTGGAAGACGATGTGGGTTACGTACGTATTGCCCAGTTCCAAATTGCCACCGGCGAAGACATGGCCGATGCCGTGCAAACCATGCTGGAAGAGAACCCAGAACTCAAAGGCATAGTGCTCGACCTGCGCAACAACCCCGGTGGGGTCTTACAGGCCTCAGTGGCCGTGGTAGACGCATTCCTACAAGAAGGCCTAATTGTCTACACTGAAGGCCGTGCACCTAACTCAGAGGTTCGTTTCAGCGCTAGCCCTGGCGACATCACCCACGGCCTGCCTTTGGTTGTGCTGATTAATGACGGCTCTGCCTCTGCTTCAGAAATTGTCGCCGGCGCCCTGCAAGACCATAAACGCGCGGTCATAATGGGCACCGACAGTTTTGGCAAAGGCTCGGTGCAAACCGTTATCCCCATTAGCGATGAGCGGGCAATTAAACTCACCACCGCTCTGTATTTCACACCCAGTGGCCGCTCAATCCAAGCCAAGGGCATACAACCCGATATATTGGTTGAACGGGCCCGAATCACTGCCATCAAGCCGCGCAGTCGAATTACAGAGGCCGATCTCAGCGGTCATTTAGACAATGCCAGCGGCAGCAAGGAAAGCTCCTCATCAGACCGAATTGCCAAGCAGGCAGAGCGAAGTGATGAGTTGTTTAACCGCGACAATCAATTATTCGAAGCCCTAACATTACTGCGCGGCCTGCATATTTTCGGTCAACACTCCCAAGTTTCAGCGCAAACCATCGCTAAGGCCGCGGGTGACAGCAGCACCGACACTGACTCAAGCGAACTTGACGAAAAACCCTGATGAAAACGGCCCATACTCGCAAGAATGACTACAGCTAATCGACCAAGCCTCAACACCTCAATTATTAAGGGGGTATTGAGGCTATTATTGCCTCTCTCAATGCTCGCCCACGGCACACAAGCCGCCGAGGCTTCCGAGCCAGGCTACAGCCCGCCCACAAAGGCCCGAATCGCCATCATTATTGATGACATTGGTTACCACTACGGCCATGGAAAGCGCAGTATCAACCTACCAGGCGCCGTAACGCTCGCGGTTATTCCATTTACACCCAATGCCACTCGTCTTGCTAATCTAGCCCACAAACAGGGCAAAGAACTGATGCTGCATGCGCCGATGTCCAACATCAAGGGTACGCCAATGGAACCCGGTGCGCTCACCGAGGATATGAACCGTGAAACCTTTATATCGCGGCTGCGTGAGAGTATAGATTCTGTGCCCCACATTCAGGGGCTAAACAACCACATGGGTAGCTTACTCACCCAGCAGGCACCCGCCATGTCGTGGTTAATGGGCGAGCTAAAAGCCCAACAACTGTATTTTGTCGACAGCCGCACTTCAGCCGATAGCGTAGCATGGCAAAGCGCCCGCAATCAGGCCCTGCCCACCTTGAAACGAGACATTTTTCTCGACCATGAGCGCAACGAGGCTTTCATTGAGCGACAATTTCAAAGGTTGCTAAGAATTGCGACGAGCCAGGGGCAAGCCGTAGGGATCGGCCACCCTTATCCCGAAACGCTCGCTTATCTAACAAAAGCGATCCCCGAACTTAACTTACTGAATATTGAGCTGGTCTCCATATCGTCTCTATTGACAAACTCAAGCCCCGAGCCACCTCAAGAACCCGCCCCCATTCCGTTTTATTTGGCACCTCAAGATTACGAAAATCCGGCGCCTCTTTTCCCGTATATGCACCTAGGTACCGCCGCAAGCATCAAATTACTCGCAGAGTAAGGAATATGCGCTACGCTTAAGCCAGTGAATACCGCATGTACATCGGCGAAAAGGCATTAAAAACATTGCTCTCACCCAGAAAGCGGGTAAAGTTAGAGCAACAAAAACAGCGGAGTTGATGTTATGACCATGATGTCAAACAGGAACGGTGAAAGTGAAACTCACGCCATCCGTAACCAGCGTTTTTTCCAAATGGAACACTATTGGTATTACACCACTCGAGAAGGTGTGAATATCGGCCCATTTGACTCCTGCATTCAGGCCGAGCAAGGCGTCGCAGAATTTATAGAGTTTATTTGCGCTGCAGACGACAAGGTTGTGCAAGCCTTTAAACAGTGTGCGAGAGTTGCGGCATAAGCCACAAGCTCTCCGCTTCGCAAGTATTAAAAAGCCACTCGCTAGCGTCACTCTTAAGACACTAGCAAGTGGTTTTTCTGCTTGAATTATGTACAATTTTCCTCGACATTTAGCCCCACACTCTCTATAGTGCGCCCCCTTGTGTACACCCTCAGGCGCTAAAGGCAACTGCCGGTATACATCCTATACTTGTAAGCTTCCAGGAAGACTCCCTTGATATCTACCGCAAACATCACCATGCAGTTTGGCGCTGAGCCTTTGTTTGAAAACATCTCCGCCAAATTCGACAACGGCAATCGCTATGGCCTAATTGGCGCCAATGGCTGCGGTAAATCAACCTTCATGAAAATTCTCAGCGGTGAGCTAACGCCTACCTCCGGAAACGTTTCGGTCACTCCGGGCTACAAAGTAGGCACACTCAGCCAAGACCAATTTGCCTTCGAGCAATACAGTGTCGTGGACACGGTTATCATGGGCGATGTAGAGCTGTGGAAAGTTAAGCAGGAGCGCGACAGCATCTATGCACAGACCGAAATGTCTGATGAAGCCGGCATGAGAGTTGCTGAGCTCGAAACCCAATTTGCAGAGATGGATGGCTACAGCGCCGAAAGTCGCGCCGGCGAAATATTGCTGGAAGCTGGTATTGAAGAAGAATTTCATTTCGGCCTAATGCAGCAAGTGGCACCCGGCTGGAAGTTGCGAGTTTTACTGGCCCAGGCTCTGTTTGCCAACCCTGAAATTTTACTGTTGGACGAGCCCACTAACAACTTGGACATCGACACAATCAACTGGCTAGCAACAGCGTTAAATCAACGCAAAAGCACCATGATTATCATCTCTCACGATCGTCACTTTTTGAATTCCGTCTGTACTCACATGGCCGACATAGACTACGGCGAGCTGCGCGTTTATCCAGGGAACTACGAATATTTTGTTGCCGCATCAACCTTAATTCGCGAGCAACTAGAAACAGAGAATTCGAAAAAAAGCGCAGAGATAGACGAACTACAAGCCTTTGTGAATCGTTTTTCTGCCAACGCATCAAAGGCTAAGCAGGCCAGCTCCCGCGCCAAGAAAATGGACAAAATAGTTCTCGACGAAGTGAAAGCCTCAAGTCGCGCCACGCCATCCATCAGCATGAAGCAGTGTAAAAAATTACACCGCCAGGCCTTAGTTCTAGAAAATGTGGCTCACGGTTTTGACGGCGAAAGTTTATTCAGCAAGGGCAATTTAATATTGGAAGCCGGTGCTAAGCTTGCCGTAATTGGCGGCAACGGTGCTGGTAAGACGACCTTCCTGCGCTGTCTGGTCAATGAAATCAAAGCAAACGAGGGCCTTGTAAAGTGGTCTGAGAATGCCATTGTGGGTTATTGCCCTCAAGATAGCACAAGTGATTTCGACAGTGACCTGACCTTGTTTGAGTGGATGTCACAATGGCGCACACCCAAACATGACGACCTAATGGTACGGGGCATGTTAGGCCGCCTACTCTTCACCGCCGATGACGCTAACAAGAAAGCGCGAGTGTGCTCCGGTGGAGAAAAAAACAGACTGCTCTTTGGCAAACTAATGATGATGGACACCAATGTACTCATCATGGACGAGCCAACAAACCACCTAGACATGGAAGCCATTGAAGCACTCAATAGCGCTCTAGCCCAATATGAAGGCACTTTAATATTTGTTAGTCATGACCGTGAATTTGTCTCATCTCTCGCCACACGAGTGGTGGAAATAAAAGATCAGCAGGTGATTGATTACCAAGGTACTTATGATGAGTATTTAGCGAGCCAGACCGACATACAACGCGTAGCGTAGTACTCGAGACCCACAACTCTAAGCTTTCACCCGACCCATTGCACTCTGGAGCAAGCGTTCCGTTTTCACAATGGCTCGGGTGTGAGTGCCACTGCCGGCTAGGCCGCCATTGTCGTGTAGCTCAACTTCAAATTTGTACAACTTGCCTTCCATCCCTTTAAACACTGCCAGCGCCTTAACCTCTTCATCATTAGGCGTTGCAGCCAAATGATTGATACTGACGTTAACCCCAACCGATAATTCACCCTCACCTAATAGGGGTTTCATTAGACGAGCCGCGGCCAGCTCCATAAGCGCAACCATTCTGGACGTTGCCAGTACCGCCGGAAAAGCATCTTGCTCATCCGCTGAAAGTGCCGATGCTAAATCCTTAGTTTCTACGCTATAGGTCAATTCCAACTTACTATCGAGGTCCAACTGCATCTCCTAAAATTATATGTGATAAAAGCCTGAGAATAGATTTGGACAGTGCGCCAGTCAGCTTACAAGCGCATCTCAATCCCTTGCGCAGCCATATACTCTTTAGCTTCCATCACCGAATACTCGCCGAAATGAAATATACTCGCCGCCAAAACCGCATCGGCTTTGCCTTCGATTACCCCATCGGCCAAGTGTTGTAAATTTCCCACTCCGCCAGACGCAATCACCGGGATATCAACACAGTCACTAATAGCCCGAGTAATATCCAAATCAAATCCGTTTTTGGTGCCGTCGCGATCCATGCTGGTGAGCAGAATTTCACCGGCACCAAACAGAGCCATTTTTTCCGCCCAAGCAATGGCGTCAATACCTGTGGGATTGCGGCCCCCGTGAGTAAATATCTCCCAGCGGTTTAACTCCCCCGGCGCACTCACTTTTTTAGCATCAATTGCCACGACAATACACTGTGCGCCAAAACGATCGGAGGCAGCCCGAACAAAATCAGGATTTGTCACTGCCGCAGAATTAATTCCAACCTTATCAGCGCCGGCGTTTAGCATGGTGCGAATATCATCTACCGTGCGAATACCGCCACCCACCGTTAAGGGGATGAACACCTCACTGGCCATACGCTCAACCGTATGCACCGTCGTCGCGCGGCCTTCATGAGTGGCGGTGATGTCGAGAAAAGTGATTTCATCTGCGCCTTGCTCATTGTAACGGCGGGCCACTTCTACTGGGTCGCCTGCGTCTCGAATATCAACGAACTGCACGCCCTTAACAACGCGACCGTTATCGACATCCAAACAGGGAATAATACGTTTTGCTAATGCCATTAAATCGTTTCCACACTATTGTGATTAAGATCCCACTCTGAAAAGTTGCGCAAGAGCTGCAAACCCGCCGTGTGGCTTTTTTCAGGGTGAAATTGCACCGCAAATACGTTGTCTTTGCTCAAGGCTGCCACAAACTCTTTACTGTAATCGCAGCTGGCGGCAATGGCATGACTCGACACGCTCTCGCGCTCAACATAAAAACTGTGCACAAAGTAAAAACGCGAGCCCTGCTCAATACCCTGCCATAAGGGATGTGCAGATTGCTGCTGCACTTGGTTCCAACCCATGTGCGGCACCTTTAAATGCAGCCCCGTCGCGTCGTGTAACTTGGCACCAAAGAAGCGAACCTTGCCTTCGAGCAAGCCCAGGCAACTGACGCCCTGGTTTTCTTCAGAGTGCTCTAGCAGCGCCTGCATACCAACACAAATTGCTAGCAGCGGCTTGCCACTGGCGATAAATTCGGCAACTACTGCATCGACACCCGTATCGCGTATCGCCGCAACACAATCGCGAATAGCACCGACACCGGGAAAAATAACTCGGTCTGCACTGCGCACTACCTCAGGGTCTGCACTGATCACCACTTCCGCCGTGGGTGCGACATGTTCAAGCGCACTGGCCACTGAGTGCAAGTTACCCATGCCATAATCTATAACAACAATTTTATTGGAACTCATAAGCTGCCTTTAGTAGAAGGCATTATGCCAGCCATGCGAGGGTCTTCTTCCAGGGCCATGCGCAGGGCGCGACCAAATGCTTTAAACACAGTTTCAATCTGATGGTGAGCATTGAAGCCACGCAGGCAGTCAATGTGCAGGCTTACGTTGGCGTGATTTACGAAACCCTGAAAAAACTCCCAAAACAACTCAGTATCAAAGTTACCCACCCGTTTTTGGGTAAAAGGGACCTCCATCACCAAGCCAGGGCGACCAGAAAAATCAATGACCACCCGAGATAAGGCTTCGTCCAGCGGCACATAGGCGTGCCCATAACGACGGATGCCCTTTTTGTCACCCAGCGCTTTATCAATGGCCTGACCGAGGGTAATGCCAATATCTTCAACGGTATGGTGGTCATCAATATGGGTATCGCCTTTACAGCGAACGGTCATGTCAATCATGCCGTGACGGGCAATTTGGTCCATCATGTGCTCTAGAAAGGGAACACCTGTGTCAAAACTCGCCTTGCCTTTACCGTCCAAATTAACAGTAACGTCTATCTGGGTTTCAAGGGTGTTGCGACTCAGCTTTGCTGCGCGCTCCGACATAATGGTCTCCGTTGCCGTAAAAAATTGAAACGGGATTATATCGCTTGCAGGCCAAGGCACGCCAGTAGAGAGACGTATGATTACACCTTAAAGCACGCCTAGAAGCCTAGTGGATGCCCTGATTGAGATTTTGGACGGTAAATAGCTGATCAAATTTCGCCATACCTAGGAGCTTTCCTAGCCGAGACGGACAATTCACAATCAGCATATTGTCTTTGTTCAGACCCGCAAAATCCCGCAGAATCAATAGCATTCCCAAACCACTACTGTCGATTCCAACGCAGCGTTGTAAATTGACCGCATAGCGCTCACATTTCGGGGAAGATTCATAGACTGAACGAAACTCACGATGGATATCTAGGCTGAGACGGCCCACTATATCAATCACCAAACCACGGTTATTAGCCGTTAATCTGGCGCTTACTTTTTTATCATTCACGCACTTAGACCCACGATTATTGGTTTTTTTATCCGGTCCGATGGCATGTGTTGTTCTTTGGAAGGCTGACTGATCTCTCCTGAGCAGGGCTACAACCAAGCCTGATTGTCACCAATTTCAATACAAATAGGAAGGGTATTAGCGCATTAAATCGCCAAATGACTGATAGTTCACAAATAAGCGGGCACAATAAGGCCTCGTAATTGGCCTTGGCGCCAGCGCGGCCCTATAATCGGGCCATTCAATCAGCGCCAACTTTTGTATTAGCATGGCCTGAATCACTTGCCAAGCTAACACTTTATGACCGCACTCCAATCTATTGAAGCCAACACGTCGCTTGTTCACAAACTCTCAAAAGATACGGTGCCAAATGCCGCCGCTTATGAGGGCGATACCTTTAATATCTGTTTGCTGGGCTACCGCAGCCACCCCCATGTGGGTGGCCAGGGTATCTACATCAATTATTTGAGCAAGGCCTTGGTTGACCTTGGCCATAAAGTGGACGTTATATCAGGGCAACCATACCCTGAACTCGACCCCAGAGTGAACCTGATCAAAATGCCCAGCCTGGACCTGTTTGCGGCCAAAGATCACGTTACAGCCCTCCGGCCACGTCACCTCAAGTCTTTCAGTGATACTTTTGAGTGGTTTACCATGCTCACTGGCGGCTTTGCTGAGCCTTATACCTTTGGTCGGCGTGTGGTTAAGTATCTAAAGAATCAAAGCCATCAGTACGACATTGTTCACGACAACCAGTGCTTAGCCTATGGCCTGCTCAGCTTACAGACCTCTGGCTTGCCTACGGTGGCCACAGTACACCACCCCATAACCCGTGATCGAAGACTCGCCCTAGACGCCGCCCAAAACTGGAAGCAGCGTCTGTTAATTCGTCGCTGGCACTCCTTTTTGAATATGCAGGCCAGCGTAGTCAAAAAGCTCAAGCACATAATTACTGTTTCAGAGCAGTCTCGAGAGGATATTGCCTCGGAATTCAAAAGGCCGATCGAAACCATTGATCTTATGTACAACGGTATCGACACCGAGGTGTTTTGCGCCCTTCCCCATATTGAGCGTGAAGAACATCTTTTAATTACCACCGCTTCAGCCGACCAGCCTCTAAAAGGGCTGCGCTATTTACTGGAAGCCCTCGCGCTGCTGCGTCCTCAATATCCAGAACTCAAGCTTCTGATCATTGGAAAACTACGCTTAGGCGGTGATACTGAGAGACGACTGCAAAAACTCCAACTAATGTCAGCAGTAGAGTTTGTCTCTGGCATCAGCACGGAAAGCCTAGTGGAGCACTACAATCGGGCGACGATGGCTATTTCTCCCTCGCTTTATGAAGGCTTTGGTTTACCGGCCGGTGAAGCTATGGCCTGTGAAACCCCGGTAATCTCCAGCGATGGCGGCGCATTACCCGAAGTTGTGGGCGATGCAGGTTTAATTGTACCTAAGGCCAACGATCTGGCCTTAGCCGAGGCTATTGAGCATATGCTCAAGCACCCTGATAAACGGCGAGCTTTTGGCCTTGCAGGCCGCCAACGTATTCAAGAGAAGTTCAGCTGGGCCGTAAAAGCCCGGCGCCTTAGTCACTACTACAACAACATAATTAAGGCCCAAACGACTAAATGTTAACCATTGATTTTAAACGTCTAGATTTGCAGCCGGGTGACCGAGTTCTAGATTTAGGCTGTGGTGAAGGCCGCCACTGCATCAGCGCCTATATTCTCCACGAGCATATTGATGTGGTCGGCGTAGACCTTAGCCAAAAAGACTTGAGCACAGCTCAACAACGCTTTCAGGATTTTGCCGAAGCTGAGAACCCAAACAAGCAGTTTGCGCTATTTTGTGCAAATGGCTTGGCTCTGCCTTTTGCAGACAACAGTTTCGACAAAATCATCTGCTCGGAAGTGCTAGAACACATTCCCGACTACAAAGCGATGCTGGGCGAAATTGATCGCCTGCTCAAACCAGACGGCCTGCTCGCAATTAGCGTTCCAAGGTCCTGGCCCGAGAAGATATGCTGGCAACTGAGTGAGGCCTACCACCTAGTCAAAGGCGGTCACATTCGAATTTTCAAGGCAGATGCGCTACATCGAGAAGTCGAAACTTATGGCCTCAGCCGTTATGCTCGACACTGGGCACACGCCTTGCACTCGCCCTATTGGTGGCTAAAGTGTTTGTTCTGGGAGAAAGGGGACGAACAATGGCTGGTAAAAACCTATCATCGAATGCTGGTGTGGGACTTAATGAAAAAACCCTGGCTCACACAAAACCTAGAACGGCTGCTCAATCCCATTTTAGGTAAAAGTGTCGTCATGTATTTTAAAAGGGACGCCTCTCTGTGAAGGGTTTATATCTAAGTAAGGGGCTGTTCCCAGAAACTCTGCTGCGGCCCACCATTGACTATATCTTGAGTGTACAAAGCGCAGATGGCGCTATTCCTTGGTTTCCAAACGGCAAAACAGACCCTTGGGACCATATTGAAGCCGCGATGGGCCTGTCTATCGGTGGTGAATATACTCAAGCTGAAGCCGCTTACCAGTGGTTGGCCGAACAGCAACTCGAAGACGGCAGTTGGTGGGCTCACTACGAGGGCAATGAACCCATAAAAGGTGACCGCCGCGAGACCAATTTCATTGCCTATTGCGCAACCGGCGTGTGGCACCACTTTCTAATCACCCAAGACCTCGACTTTCTCAATGCCCGCTTCCCGATGATTGAGCGAGCCATAGATTTTGTTCTGAGTCATCAAGCAGACACGGGTGAAATATACTGGGCCGTGAACAATGACGGCGAGCCCCGGCGAGATGCGCTTGTAACCGCGTGCTCGTCTATCTATAAAAGCCTGGAGTGTGCGCTCAACATCGCCAGCAGCTTAGACATGCCCAAGCCCCTGTGGGCCGAGGCTCGCCAGCGCCTGGAAAATACTTTGCATTTTCACCCAGAGTGTTTCGATCGCACCTGGGAAAGTAAAGCTCGCTATTCCATGGACTGGTTTTACCCCATTATTGCAGGCGTTATTCGCGGCGCGGAAGCCCGCAAGCGTATCGAACAACGCTGGGATGAATTTGTAGAGGACGGCTTGGGCTGTCGCTGTGTGAGCGATGAGCCCTGGGTGACGGTTGCCGAGTCTTGCGAATTGACTATGGCCCTACTCGCCGCCGGAGATCATGCCCGCGCAGTGGCTGTATACAGTTGGCTACATCAGTTTTTAGATGGCGATGGCGGGTACTGGACCGGGTACGTTTTTCCCGACAAGGCCATCTGGCCCGAAGAGAAAACCACCTGGACTGCGGGCGCGATTCTGCTGGCGGCTGACGCCCTGACTGAGCACACCGCCGCCCACGCCTTGCTCACGACGGTGAAGGTATTGCCCATGGCGGACCTTCATCTTGCGCAGAAATAATCAGCCCTACGTTATTAAAAAGTGCCTGAACTGGCTCAACCGAGAGTACACCAAGCGCTTTTTAGCACCGCAGTTCGATAGCTTAGGGCGGGCGCCTCACGTCTTTTCACCGCAGCATGTGGTGGTGTTTGGCCGGGATATTCATATCGGCCATCACCCCCACATCATCGCTGCCAGCGACAGCAAGATTCGCCTTACCACTTGGCCAAGCAAAGGCAACCCTGGTCGTATAGACATTGGGGACTACTGCCTCATCTCTCCAGGCAATCGCATTTCCGCCGCGCAAAGCATCCGTATTGGCAACAATGTCATGCTCGCCGCCAACTGTTATATATCAGACTGCGATTGGCATGGCGTCTATAACCGAACACGCCCCTTTCGCTGCACTAAACCGGTGGTACTGGAAGACAATGTTTGGCTGGGTGAGCGGGTCATTGTTGGCAAGGGCGTACGCATTGGCGAAAACTCCGTCATAGGTGCAGGGTCGGTGGTCACCAAGAACATACCGGCCAATTGCATAGCGGCGGGCAACCCGGCCAAGGTGATCAAAACCATCAACCCAGAACGCCGAATGCTCAAGCGAGAAACCCTGTTTGCCGACGCCGACCACTACCACCGCAATCTTGATGAGCTAGACAAATACACTTTGGCCAACAATGGCTGGTTAAACTGGCTAAGAAGTGTCTTTGTGCCCAATCGGGACGACTAGCGTTGCATACCCATTGCCGGCACAGCATAATTGCCCCACATTTTTGACAAAGCCCTCCATGGAGTTTCAATGATACCCGTTATTTTGTCTGGCGGCGGCGGCACACGCCTCTGGCCTATGTCTCGCACCCACTACCCCAAGCAGTTTTTACCCTTAACGGGCGAGCACACCATGCTGCAGGAAACGCTCACTCGACTGAGCGGCCTAGCCGACTTAGAGCCTGCTATTGTCATTGCTAATAATAACCACCGCTTTTTAGTTGCAGAGCAACTTCAATCCATAGGCGCCGATAACAGCCACATATTGCTAGAACCTGTTGGTCGCAATACAGCACCAGCGGTGGCCCTTGCGGCGTTTTGCGCTCAGGCCGAAGGCCGTGACCCACTGCTGTTAGTACTACCAGCCGACCATGTCATTAGCGACAAAGCCGCTTTCCACGAGGCATTAAGCCGCGGCCAACAACAAGCCGAGATGGGCCAACTCGTCACCTTTGGCATTACGGCCAACGCGCCAGAAACAGGTTTTGGTTACATTAAACGAGGCGCCGAACAAGCCACTGAAGATGCCTTTGCCGTTGCTGAATTTGTTGAAAAACCCGATAGCGCTACCGCTCAAAGCTACCTAGATAGCGGCCAGTATTATTGGAACAGCGGAATGTTTTTGTTTAAGGCATCCGCTTACTTAGAAGAGCTGCAAAAATTTGAACCGGCTGTCTTTGATGCCGCATCGGCCGCATTTGATGCCAGTCAGCGCGACTTAGATTTTTTGCGAATTGATGCCACGAATTTTGCCAACAGCCCAAACATTGCCATCGACTACGCTGTAATGGAACGTACACAAAAGGCCACTGTTGTAGCGCTAGATGCGGGCTGGAACGATTTAGGTTCTTGGTCCTCAATGTGGGACCACGCCGAGAAAGACGAGCACAACAATGCTGTGCGCGGCGACGTGATTACCGAGCAATCTAGCGACAACTTAATCTTTTCAGAAGACCGCCTAGTGACCACCATTGGCGTCAGCGGTTTAGTGGTTGTGCAAACTACCGACGCTATATTGGTAGCAGACAAAGAAAAGGTTCAAGACGTTAAAAAGATTGTTGAAGCACTAAAGTCTGAAGATCGCTTAGAAACAGATTTTCACAGCAAAGTACATCGCCCCTGGGGTAACTACGAAGGTATTGCCCTAGGCGACCGTTATCAAGTGAAATGTATTGAAGTGAAGCAGGGCTCTACCTTGTCTTTACAGATGCATCATCACCGCGCGGAACACTGGATAGTAGTGAGTGGTACAGCTGAAGTTACCAAAGGCGAAGAAACCTTCCTATTAAGTGAAAACCAATCGGTATTTATTCCACTGGGCGTGAAACATCGTTTGAAAAATACCGGCGCGATACCCCTGCGTATTATTGAAGTGCAGTCGGGCAGCTATTTAGGCGAGGACGACATTGTACGCTTCGAAGACGTATACGGGCGCGCTTAACGCAAAAACCCCGAGGCAAACTGAAAAGTTCTCCTCGGGGTTTTTACCATTACTGCGCGTTTAACTAAACCGCGGTAACGTTTTCGGCCTGAAGACCTTTTTGACCTTCAACCACTTCAAACGACACTGTCTGGCCTTCAACCAGTGAGCGACGACCTTCGCCGTTGATGGCCCGGAAGTGAACAAACACATCTGGCCCTTGCTCGCGCTCTATAAAACCAAAACCTTTATCATCGTTAAACCACTTAACTACACCCGAAACTAAGTCTGCCATTTTTTTATCCTAATTATTACACCTAAAGACGCTGAACATTCTACCAAAATACAGCGCCAGTGGAAGTCGTGACAAATAAAAATAAAAATGCCTTAAAGTTCCGGGGATTTCTCAACGGGATTCTCAACAAAGTCTTCTAAATTGTCGTCCAAAACCTCACGGTAATGATTCGTTAAAAAACGCAAAGCCTCAGGCTTTTCATCGGCAAGATTATCGGTATTAGTGGCCACAACAAAAGCGCTAAACCGAGCGCTAGCGTACTGCAGGGCTGAGTTCACCATATCGGGCCCATCTGCTTCAGAGTGCCCGTTGGCCAGCTCAATCAGTTCGTCTACCAACTCCCAAAAACGTTGCTCGTCACTACCCATGGTCATGTTTACAACCTCATTCAAATTCACTAAATTAATATTAATAATATTATATTTTTACTACAAACCCATGGCTTGCCGAATAATCGTATTCTTCAACAAAGGCCAATGATCTAAACGTTTCATTCCAGCATTGCGCAAATAACGCACACCTAATTCATCGCTGGCAAATAATCGCTTAAAACCTTCCATCATTCCCATCATTCCCAAATTACCGGCTTTTCTTTGGCGCTGGTAACGGCGCAAAATTTGCGTTTCGCCGAAAGGAATTGAACGTTGATGCGCTCGTAGAATTTCATTTGTTAGCACTTCACTGTCCAGCAATCCTAAATTCACACCCTGCCCAGCTAAAGGATGCAGAGTGTGCGCGGCATCACCCACCAAAGCCATTCCCGGCGTAAAATAATCAATGGCATGACGCTGTATTAAAGGAATGCAAAAACGCTTATCAACATGGGTAACCTCGCCCAGACGATGTTCAAATGCCTCGCCCAGAGTCTCGCAAAATTCTTCATCACTCAAAGCCATCATACGATCAGCAAGCGCCTCATCGGCCGACCATACGATGGAGCTCGAGGTACCCTGATCACGATCATCCTGCAGAGGTAAAAATGCCAGAGGGCCGCTGCTCAAAAAACGTTGGTAGGCCGTGCGCTGATGTGACTCCGTTGTTTGTACACTTGTCACAATCGCTTTTTGGCCGTAAGCCCACTCTCTTGTCGGTAAATTTGCCAGTGAGCGGAGTTTTGAATTAGCGCCGTCGGCGGCCACCAGCAAAGACCCCTTTACGGTTTCTCCCGATTCCAAAATAACCAGCACTTGGGTTTGAGTCTCACTGGGTAACATCAACTGTTTCACGCGCGCGGGGCGAATAATTGTAATAGCCGGATGCTGTTCTACTGTATTCATTATCGCCGCTAGGGCCACGCTGTTTTCAACGATATGACCCAAGCAAGCTTGCTGTACTTGCTGCGCATTAAAGGAAATATGCCCGGTGCCTTCAGCATCCCAAACAAACATGTCCTGATAGGGCGATACTCGCTGCGACACCATGTCTTGCCATACTCCCAAGCGCTGAAACAATGCCTGAGAGTGCGGTGTTAGGGCCACAACTCGCGGATCAAAATTTGCCAGATTCGGCTGAGCCGTTTCAGGCCCGGCTTCAATAAGTGCAATATTGAGTTCACCGTTTCCGCCTGACGCCAAAGACAAGGCACAAGTGGCACCCACTAATCCGGCGCCCACTACAATAAGGTCAAAATTCGTTTCTTCACCCACTGTCACCCAAGATCTCCCTTATGCGCAAAGCCATTGGCATGAGCCTGTATTGCTGCGCGACCCATAGCCTGCTGAGAAAAAAGCGCACTGGCCTGAGGCACAAGTTCCAGACCTAAAAATCCAAGCTGCCTTAATACGGCAGAAGGTAAATCGCTGCGAGAGAACAATTTTGTCACCGAGTCGCTAAATCCCACAGTAGCCTGCTGATCCAGCTTTTGTGCTTGTACATATTTCAGCAGCGTTGTCAGATTACCCAATGGCAGATGGGCGTCCTCCGCAAGGCTAGCGCAAAGACTGGCGCAATCTCGCAAAGCCAAATTGAAACCCTGCCCCGCTACGGGATGTAAAAAGTGCGCCGCGTTGCCCATTAAAACTACATTAGAACGCACTTGTTCACAGGCGCTCGTGAGCTGCAGAGGGTAAGCGCTGCGTTCACCGACGCGAGAGATCATGCCCAGACGGAAACCAAAGCGCTGCTGGAGTTGCTTCGCAAACATTTCATCACTCAGCGCCATAAGCGATTCACTGTCTTCACTGGGCACAGTCCACACCAAGGCAGAGCGATGAGCCCCTTCAAAATCTAACAGCGGTAAAAGTGCCAGCGGGCCTTCGTCCGTAAAGCGTTCATAGGCTCTATGGTCATGAGTACGATCAAAACTTACATTGCTGATAATGGCGTGCTGATGGTAATTCTCAACTTGGGTATCAATACCTAGATTCTTGCGCAGCGGTGAGTTGGCACCGTCAGCAATCACGGCCAAGCTCACCATTAATTTGCGTGCTGAAGTATTCTCACCCAAACCTTCTACAACACTGAGCTCTGCGCCATTTTGCTTTGGTGTAATGCGCTCAACCTTAGCAGGAGCCAAAAAACTTACATTGCTCAGAGTATGCAAATGGCTAAGAAGTACTTTGCCCATCCAGGCATTTTCAAGTACGTAACCCACGGCCTCTAAACCGTGTGCTCTACTATCAATCACTGCACCGCCAAAATGGCCGCGATCAGACACATGTACCTGCTCAATAGGACACGCCTGTTGCTTTAATTGCTGCCAAAGGCCAGAGGCCGCCAAAAGATCAACACTACCACTCGCAATGGCCGTTGAACGAGCATCAAAGCTGGGCTGATAAAGCGTGGCCGAACCCTCAGGAACGGGCATGGGATGAGCTTCTATCAGTGCAATTTGCCAGTCGGGGCGCATAGCGCTCATGAGTGCTGCTAGGCTCGCACCCACCATGCCGCCACCTACAATCGCAACATCAAACGAGGGCGAAATTTTCAATCGCTTCCACCTCTTGCATTAAACACTCAATTTCGTTCACAGTTTTTGGGGCGTTGGTCAACAAGTGATAGCCCGTTTTAGTCACTACAACGTCATCCTCAATACGAATACCGATGCCACGCCATTTGCGCGCAACACTTTCGTCATTAGGGGCAATGTAGAGGCCCGGCTCAACCGTCATGGCCATACCAGGTTCGAGTACTCGCCACTGCTCCCCCACTTTATAATCACCCACATCGTGTACATCCAAACCAATCCAATGCCCAACACGATGCATATAAAATTTCTTATAGGCGCCACAGGCAATTAACTCGTCCACGTCGCCTGCGAGTATGCCTAAACGGACCAAGCCACTTGTCGCCACGCGAACCGATACCTCGTGGGGTTCGTCCCAGTGATTGCCTGGTTTAATCGCCTCAATTGCCGCTTCCTGCATAGCCAACACGACTTCATAGAGAGCTTTTTGCGCTGGAGTAAATTTTCCATTGACGGGAAACGTACGGGTGATGTCAGAGGCATAGCCCTTGTATTCACAACCCGCGTCGATCAATACCAAATCACCGCTGCGCAATACCTCACTATTATCAATGTAGTGCAGTATGCAGCTGTTTTTACCACCGCCCACAATAGTGGTGTAAGCCGCATGACGAGCGCCATTAACGGCAAACTCGTGCAATAGCTCGGCCTCTAGCTGATATTCCATCATCCCCGGCTGACAAGATTGCATGGCACGCCGATGAGCCAAAGAGCTTATCTCTCCCGCTCGCTGCATCACCTTTTGTTCAGCGGCACTTTTGAACAAGCGCATATCGTGCAATAAGTGATCGAGATCTAAGAAGTCACCTGGAGGGTATGCACCCGAGCTGGCTTGGGCGCGCAAACCGTCCACCCAAGACATTAAGCGACCATCAAAATCAGCGTCTCTACCCAGCGAGTAGTACATCCGCTCTCGCCCCTCTAAAAGGCCGGGCAGTATTTCGTCTATATCGTCTATAGGAAAGGCATCATCGGCACCAAACTTCTCACAGGCCCCGTCGGGACCGGCCCGATAGCCATCCCAAATTTCTTTGGCCGGGTCGCGGTCTCGGCAGAACAGCACATACTCTCCGTGCGGTCGTTCAGGCAATAGCACCAGTACCGCGTCTGGCTCATCGAAGCCCGTGAGATAGTAAAAATCACTGTCTTGGCGGAAATGATATTCAGTGTCACGGCTGCGGATTTTTTCCCGAGCGGCGGGCAATATGGCAATACTGTTCACACCCATCAAGCCCATTAAGGTTGTGCGACGGCGTGCATATTCCTTTTTTGTGACACTCATGAAATTACTCTTCTAGTGCAAGTTACTACTTTTATCGGCCGAAGGGGCCGCAAGTTGCGCACATTCGGCGTGAATCGTCATGGCCGCGACACGCACATACTCCACAATCTCCATGAAGTTTGCTTCACCCGCCTCACCGTCCTCGCTCTCGTCATCGCCACCAATTTGTACAATCGCCGCTAAGTCTCGTACCGCGTCCGACACATCGGCCGACATAGGACGGTCGCCGCTAATACCCGCGCTGCCAAAGCCCGAAAGAAAACCGTGACACCACTGACCTAGACAATCAGCCCTTGTGGCCAGATCACTCTCGTCACTCGGCAGTAGCAAGTGCACGCCAAATTCAGCGTCTTCAAATTGCTTTTGAGTTACGGATAAAACCGCACTTATAAGCTCGTCCGCCCGCTCATCGGGCGTAGACGTTAGGTCTAGGAATTCAGCCGCTTCCTTATGCCATTCAGCCTGGTCCAGCTTTGCGCCGCCACAGAGCTTGCCACTCACTAAACCGTGCAACTCAGACGGCGAGTTTATAGCGCCCAGAGAAAGCAGTGAATCACACAAGATATCGAAGTTTGGCAGGGTAGTAGATTTGCTCATTTCAGGCCTCGTAATTAGAGCGGGTATGCTATCACGAAAAGGTTTAGTCGGGTGTGGCTTACAAAGCACACATTCATGAGAAAATGTTGCTTGAGACGTCATTCTCGTGACCTAAACCACAGTTCCAGCGCCCTCTCCTTGCGCGGAACTTGTCATAATTTCTATACTCCAAGACCCGCAACTGGAACAGTATTTGCTCTACCCATGTATGCGCTGTAGAAAACAAACAGAATATGTTGAAAGGGTATTATAGGTTTAGGTATGAAATTTGATGCTATGTCTCTAGCGGCCGCGGTATTTGTAGTTGGCCTTCTACTATCAAGCTTTGGAACAGAAGACACGTTCTACGACGATCAAGAGCCCCCCACCGCTCTACAGCAAGGTTTTGCACTGCGCTAACAATTGGCAGTGAAGCCAAACTTGCACACTAAAAGGGCAAAATTCCTTGTGGTTTCAACGAGCCGCTCAATTTTAACGCCCCTCAGAACGGAAGCTGCCGGCGCGTTAAGCCTCAATCAGCTCAATATCCGTAGCCACCGCCGCTAGGGGAATATCCCAAGCCGCCAGCGCAAGATAATCAACTTCTTGGCAATGATGCGCCAAGCCCAATAGGTAGGGGTTTAATTGCGCCTGCCCAGCCTTAAACTCAAAGGCACGATCGTAATATCCCCCACCCATCCCCAGTCGCCCGCCTTGACGATCAAACGCGACCAAAGGCAAAAGCACCAAATCTAAATCTTCCGGATTAATAGACTCGCTGTGCTCAACTACCGGCTCTTCGATGCCATATACATTGCGCTGAAGTGGCGTATCTGAATTATATCGATAAAAAGCCATTCCCTTTTCAGCACCCTCATCACCTGCCGTGTGAACCACCGGCAAATAAACCTGCTTCCCTTTGGCCCACGCAGCCTCGATCACAGCCTGAGGCGAAATCTCTCCATCGCTGGCAAGATATACAGCGATATTTTGGCTCTGTATAAAGTGAGGGGAATTACAAAGGATATTGACGAGCTCAATGCTTGCTGAGCGCTGTTGATTTAGACTTAGATTTTGGCGTTTCAGCCTGATTTCACGCCGCAAATTCTGCCTTGAATGGCTGGTTTCCACAATTGGAATCCTTGCGCTGGAATAGGTATTGAAAGAATTAGGGCCCCGGAGTGCCGCCGTCAACTTGGCCTTGAACCCGATGGTTCAAGGTGGGGGTCACTGAAACGCATTAGGCTTTCCGTCGCGCGGACATGCACATCAACATCAGCGAGTGACCTCCGGTTAAAGATTATCGGCTCGAGGACTTATCGACTAGCTAACACTCTAGGGCTGGACGCCATTATAAGGGGTTTAGGAAAAACTCTCGAGTGCTTGATCAAGTTTTTCACTAAGTTCAGACAATAAATCGTCGTCAATTTCCCGAGAACTCGTCTTCTCCGTTGCTTCAAGCAATTCATAACTCAGGTTCAAGCCGGCCATAACCGCAATACGCTCAAGCCCGATAACAGAGCCCGAATTTCGAATAGTGCGCATGCGCTCATCGAGGGCACGAGCCGATTCAATGAGGGCCTTTTCTTGCCCTGGGGGGCAAGCAACTTGATAGTCTTTATCGAGTATTTTCACAAAAATAGTTTCATTGCTCATGGCGATAGTTCCCTGGCTACTGGCCTGACTCATCTAGGATTCAGTTTCTAGGTTTTTGAGACGGCCAATCATAGCCTCGACACGGCTACGAGCCAGTTCATTTTTTTCGACCAAGCGAGTACGTTCGTGCAGCCAATTGGATTCACGTTCCTTCAGCTCTTTATTTTCCCGATCGAGACGGGCGCAAATAAGAATGAGCTGATCTAGCTTTTTTTCGAGTTCTGCTTCGAGTGAGTACAATGGCCATCACGCCTGTGTTTTCGGCTAAAGAATAATCTATTCGCTACTATAGAGTTCGAGCTCTTAGGGGTCAATCCTTGTTAATGTAGATTCTTGGAAGTATGGCCTATATCACGAAAATGACTAGGGTTTTTGTATAGTTTTTTCGAGTATAAGAAAGACTAGTTCAGTAACAAAACTCCGGTTCAGCCACAAAGTTAGAATCTGTTTAGCACGGATTAACAATTCAATGATTAAACGTGCAGGAGTGAAGGTCTGAGAGGGCGGCAGGGTCCGAGGCCAGTTAGGGAGCGTTTAAGTTTGTAAAGTCACCCGGCGGATTTTAAGCGAGCACTGTTTGAGTCCCAAAATTTACGCAGTAAATTCCGATGACCGCAGGTCACCCGGAGGGTAGAGCGTGCGATAGCGCGTTCTTATCGGTTTTTTTGCTTTGCAAAAAAATGGTCGAGTTGCGCAGCGGCCGGGTGGCTTTACAAACTTGCGACCGGCCTCGGGCCCTGCCGCCCTCTCAGGCCTTCGGCTTGGCAGCCTCTAAGGGCCCCACAACAAACCTAGGCCCCTAAAAAGAACTGATAAGCCTCATTATCGCTCTCATCCCAGTAGCGATAATTCAGCTCATCGAGGAAAGCCTTCACCGCCTTTCGATCAGAAGTGGGCACTTGCATACCCACAAGAACGCGCCCGTAGGCGGAACCATGATTGCGATAGTGAAACATAGAGATATTCCAGCGGCCTGCTAAGCGAGTTAGAAAGTGGATTAAAGCGCCTGGGCGCTCTGGAAATTCAAAGCGATAGACCCGCTCTTCCGTTAGATCTGGCGCATGACCGCCCACCATATGGCGGATATGTAACTTAGCCATTTCATTGTCAGTCATATCCACAACTTGGTAACCCTTCGACGCCAGCTCGGCAATCAAATCCTCGCGATCACCATTGCCCGCCGTCACCTGGATTCCCACAAACACCTTAGCGTCAGAGCCATTACAATATCGGTAATTAAACTCACTGATATTGCGTTTACCCAGAGCCTGACAAAAAGTTTTATAAGCACCAGGTTTCTCCGGCAGAGTGACCGCAAGAATTGCCTCACGTTTTTCGCCCAGCTCAGTGCGCTCAGAGATATACCGCAAGCGGTCAAAATTAGTGTTTGCTCCACTGACAAGAGCCACCAGAGTTTCACCCTCGACACCCTGCTCAGCCACATACTTCTTCAAGCCCGCCAGTGAACAAGCACCCGCGGGTTCAGCAATTGAGCGAGTTGACTCAAAAATATCTTTAATGCCCGCGCACATCTCATCAGTGCTAACCGTTATTACACCATCAATAGTGTCTTTAATGACCCGGTACGTTTCCTTACCGATTTGTGCCACCGCCACCCCATCAGCAAAAATGCCTACCTGCGGCAAAGTTACCCGGCGCTTTTTCTCCATAGCCGCTTTCAGGCAAGCCGCATCTTCCGGTTCGACCGCATACACCTTAGTTTCCGGGCGCACATATTTGATATAAGCCGCCACCCCTGCACAGAGACCGCCGCCACCAACAGGCACAAAAATGGCATCGATATGACCCGGGTGCTGACGCAAAATTTCCATCGCCACAGTGCCCTGACCCGCAATAACCTCCGGATCATCAAAAGGATGAATATAAGTAAGCCCCTTCTCCGCGACCAACTTTTGCGCATACGCCGAAGCTTCATCGTAAGCGTCGCCGTGCAACACCACTTTTGCACCACGGGCCTTTACCGCCTCCACCTTAATTGCTGGAGTGGTTTTGGGCATCACAATAGTGGCTTTTATACCCATGTGCTTAGCCGCCAAAGCTAAGCCTTGCGCATGGTTACCTGCCGAAGCAGCAATCACACCTGCAGCCCGACTGGCCTCATCTAAATGCAGCAAGCGGTTATAAGCACCGCGAATTTTGAATGAAAAAACCGGCTGTAGGTCTTCCCGCTTCAACAAAATATTATTGTTAAAGCGCTCCTTGAGAATAGGTGCTGGGTCTAGGGGCGTTTCCACCGCCAGATCGTAAATACGGGCGTTCAATATTCGCTTGATGTAAGACTGAGGCATGCCACACTTTCTTTCAGTAAATTAGATCGGCAATAGTAAACTATTTGTGCAGGCCAAACACCCGCTCAGGCTGCGATTCTGTATAATCCCCAGCGACAAGATTGCCTTATTGCCCCCAAGTTGAAAGAGAGCACCATGACCCAAGACGAACTGAAGCAAGCCGTGGCCAAAGCCGCCGTTGATTACATTGCACCCAAACTCGACAGCGATTCAATTGTGGGAGTGGGCACAGGTTCAACCGCCAATTTCTTTATTGACCACCTTGCAGAACTAAAAGCCAGTTTCGATGGCTGCGTTGCCAGCTCAGAAGCCTCGGCAGAGCGCCTTCGCGGCCACGGCATTCCCGTATATGAACTCAACGCAGTAGACACCATAGCGGTCTATGTTGACGGTGCCGACGAAAGCAATGCCCAACTGGAACTGATTAAAGGTGGCGGTGCCGCCCTTACCCGGGAAAAAATTGTCGCCGCCGTTGCAGACGAATTTGTCTGCATTGCCGATGACAGCAAATGGGTAGAATGCCTTGGCGCTTTTCCCTTGCCCGTAGAAGTGATTCCAATGGCCCGCTCACACGTAGGGCGCGAACTGCTTAAGCTCGGCGGCGACCCCGTTTATCGTCAGGGAGTCATTACCGACAATGGCAATGTCATTATAGACGTACACGGACTTCGCATTGACCAAGCCTGTGCATTGGAAAGCCAGATAAACCAAATTACCGGCGTTGTAAGTAACGGTTTATTTGCCGCTCGCCCAGCCGATGTGATGCTGCTGGGTACCGCAAACGGCGTTAAGCAACTCAGCGCTTAAGTCCTATGCTTTAAGTCCAAGCCCAGACAAGAGATTATGCAGGGAAGTTTTCACTTCCCTGCATAATCTCGGTTTGGCAAATTTTGCCCATAGCTCCTTGATAATTTGTCGCTTTAGGAGCACATTCTAAGTTCAATTCTCAACATTTAGATTCCACCATGCTCAGTTATCGACACGCCTTTCACGCCGGTAATTATGCCGACGTGCTCAAACACCTAGTTCTGTTAAAGAGCTTGGAGCATATGCTGCAGAAGCCCGGTCCACTGCTCTATATAGACACGCACGCGGGGGCGGGACGCTACCCACTCAACAGCGGCATGGCTCAGCGCACCCACGAGCACGCCAGTGGCGCAGGCGCCCTACAATTTGAAGCGCTTTCGAGTCACTTTGAACACTATGGGCAATTACTCGAATCCTATGCCCACAAAGGCCTCTACCCTGGCTCACCCCTAATCGCCGCTGAAATTTTGCGTCCAGTCGACAAATTAAAGCTCTTTGAACTCCACCCCACAGACCAGCCAAGCTTGAGCAAATTATTCCAAAACGACCGGCGAGTAAGTGTTAGCAAAAGCGACGGTCACCACGCGCTGAAATCACTGTTGCCCGCACCGCAAAAGCGCGCATTGATTTTGATGGACCCCTCCTATGAGATAAAGACCGAATACCAACAGGTGGTGGAATCGCTGAGTGAAGGTTACAAGCGGATGCCAACAGCCACTTATCTACTCTGGTACCCAGTGGTACAACGCCAAACCATCGACCGCATGTTAAAGCAATTTAAATCCAGTAAAATGCGCAATGTCTGGCAGTTTGAATTTGGCCTGCAGGCCGACAACGAAGAACACGGCATGACAGCCAGTGGTATTATCGCCGTGAACCCAGCGTGGACTTTGCCCTCTCTGCTTGTAGACGCGCTGCCAGGCCTGAAGGAGCAATTGGCACCCGATCAAGGGCACTTTGCCATTAATAACATCGTTCCCGAATAGTAACGTTCCGAACAAGAAACAATCAGGTCATTCCGTGAAAAAAGTTAGCCACCCTTTCTACTCCGCCTTAGGCAAAGGCGCCCTCGACATGCTGCCACTCAGCCTGGCTGTTTTGCCTTGGGGCATCTTATTTGGCTCTCTCGCCATTCAACGAGGTTTTACTTGGCTTGAGGCTCAAGCTCTCTCGGCCATTACCTTTGGTGGTGCCGTGCAGATTATGGCAGTGGAACTGATGGCTGATGGCGCCAGTCTTTTCACCGTGTTATTCAGCGCCTTTGTGATAAGTTCGCGTCACTTCCTATACGGCTTAACCTTGCGAGAGCGACTTAAAACACAGCCCCTACGCTGGAGACTGTCCTTGGGCTTTCTACTCACCGATGAATTATTTGCTTTGTCTGGTCACCGCCGAGCCTATAAAAGCCGCCTGCGTTTATTTTATGCCTTGGGCGCCGGAGGCAGCTTTTACCTAGCTTGGAATGCATGGACCTTCATTGGCATAATCGCCGGAGCCTCGCTTCCCGATCTGACTGAACTGGGTTTAGATTTTGCGATTGCCGCTACCTTCATTGCTTTGGTTGTGCCCAGCATCAAATCACTTTCTGTTTTAGTTGCGGTGTTAGTCGCCGCAGTATGCTCTGTGACCTTCGAACTAATGGACATTGAATTAAGTTTAGTGTTTTCTGGCTTGCTGGGGATGACGGCCGGATTTACCGTCGCCCAATGGGAGCGCCTGCAATGACCATGATAACCATTCTCTTATTGGCGCTAATCACGTTTACCACCCGCTATCTATTTTTGGAAGGCAGGTTGCCGATTCGTATGGGCGCAAAAGCCCGTCAGTTTTTGTCCTACAGCGGGCCCGCTATTTTAACCGCTATTTGCATGCCTATAATCTTCATCAAAGATCACCACCTCAATGTCGCGCTGAACAATCCCTACTTGGGTGCTGCCATTGTTGCCATTATTGCGGCTTGGAAAACAGGCAATATCTATTGGACCGTTGGTTTAGGCATGCTGGTATTTTTGCTGTACAGCGGCCTCAGCCTGTAAGCGAAAATTCAGCACCCAATTAATACACAGCACCTCGTATAGTCATCAGGTTAAGTTTATGTTTACAGCGTTCAAACTAAAGGTTTTTATTAGCGTCTTTCTACTTTTATCATACAAGGTGATGGCCGGTAGTCAGGCCGAGATATTGAAAGATCGGGAAGGCTTAGTTTATTTGGGCTGCAGCGTTAGCGCAGAAAAAATTCTGCCCTACTTGAAACGCCTAAACGGGGTGGTGGGCGCTGAAAAATACCTCCGCCTACGGGCACACCAGGCCCGTCGAGACTTACAAAGTTTTCATGTCACTTTGGTCAATCCCTTCGAACTAAAAGAAATAGACCGGGAAAAAGCGCTCGACGCCGCGCCTTGTGAGTTTGAGTGGCTGGGTTTGGGTAGCGTTAAAAAAGCCTCTGCCGAAAGCTATTTTGTGGTGCTTGAATCTAGTCTTGCACAAAACTATCGCGCGACTCTGGGTTTGAAAACCAAAGATTTCCACGTGACGGTCGGCTTCGAACCGAGCGATATCTACGGTGTAAACAAAGGAAGAAGCACTCTGTTACTCGAACATCCAAAGCCGAAAAACTAACACAGCACTACCCTCCAGCCCTTAACTCTACTATACTCCCCGCGCTCGTCTCGCTCACACAGCAAGGCGACTGCAACCCAGGGGGTGGCTTTTTTGGCCTGAGACTTTCACACAGTGAATAAACCCCTAGAACCTGATCCGGTTAATACCGGCGGAGGGATGGGTCTATAACTACCATTCTGCACGTCCGTACCCGGCTCTCTTTATTAGTGACTAACTAAGAGACCCAAAAATGAATTTCATCTCTAAAACACCCTTACTGACAAGCGCTATTGCACTCGCATTGTCTCCTTTATCTTTTGCAATCGACGGCACCGCATCGCTGCCAGACATCACAGTGACGGCTGAATTTCGCGAGAGCTCGCTGCAACAAACCGCTGTTAGCGCAACGGTAATTACCGAGGAAGTCATTGCGCAGCAACACGCCCAGCATTTAGAGCAACTGCTGGGTTTGGCGCCAAACATCAATTTCTCAAGCGGCGCGTCACGCGGTCGCTTTGTGCAAATTCGTGGAATTGGTGAGCGCAGTCAGTTCGTTGAACCTCTGAGCGCCTCGGTAGGCATTCTGATCGATGGCATCGATTTTACGGGTATAGGCGCCGCTGCAACTACTTTAGACTTACAGCAAGTTGAAATATTAAGAGGGCCTCAGGGCACCTTATATGGCGCAAACGCACTGGCGGGACTCATCAATTTAAAATCTAATGCACCCACGGAAGATTTGCATGGCGGAGTATCAGCCACACTTGGCGACTACGATACCAAAACAGTAAACGCCTATCTCAGCGGCCCATTAAATTCCTCACTGGCCTACCGTATCGCCGCCGAGACCCACAGCAGCGATGGCTTTATTGAGAACGATTTTCTCGGCCGTGACGACACCAGCAATATCGACGAAAGCACGCTGCGCGCCAAACTAGCATGGCAAGCCAACGAACATTTAAACGTAGATTTCACCGCGCTCTACGTGGATGTTGACAACGGCTACGACGACTTTTCTCTGGTAAATACCCGCCATACCTTATCCGACAATCCTGGCCAGGACCGTCAAGAATCTCTCGCCTTTTCAACACAGGCCACCTGGTCTAAACCGGAAGCGTTTGACCTCGTCGCACTGGTAAGCCACGCCAATTCCGAATTGGAATATGGCTATGACGAAGACTGGACCTTCGACGGAATTTGCGCGGGCCAGGCCTGCGACGGCTGGGCTTATGTATCCGAAGACAACTATCTTCGTGACAATGTGAATAGCACGCTAGACCTTCGTTTCGTTTCTAAAGCAGAGGTAAACAGCATCGGCTGGGTAGCTGGCATCTACTACCGCGACCAAGATGTTGATTTGGTGCGCGAATACAATGACCGAGCAAATTTCATCAGCGAATTTAAAACTAAAAATACAGCACTCTACGGTCAAGTTGACTTCCCTCTAACGGACACTTTGTCTTTGGTAACTGGCCTGCGTTTCGAACAACGTGATGCAGACTATAAAGACAATAATATGGCAGCATTTTCACCGAGTGAAAACCTCTGGGGCGGGAAGATCAGTCTAGAACATCTAGATTCTGACGGCCGTCTAATCTACGGATTAATTTCCCGCGGATACAAAGCCGGTGGATTTAACGCCGATCCGGAGCTTGCTAGCTCGGAGACAAACTTCGATACCGAAATCATGTGGAATTATGAAATCGGTTTGAAAGATCAGTTTTTGGATAACACGCTACAAGTACAAGTGGCTTTATTCTATCAGGACCGCGACGACATTCAGGTTAAACAATCCCGCATTATTCCGAGGGAGGGCGATCAATGCCCTTGTGATTTCATCGACTTCACCAACAATGCGGCCAAAGGATCAAATTACGGTTTAGAAGCTTCTGTAAATTATCTAATGAGCGAGCGAGTTTCCTTGCTCGCAAGCTTTGGCATACTCGAAACCGAGTTCAAAAACTACTTGTCTTATGAACACGCAGAAGCCAACAAAGAAGACGGCATTGCCTATTCAATGGACGGCCGTGATCAACCCCATGCACCGGGCTACCAATTTGCACTGGGCCTCAACGTAGTATTAACTGAAAGCTGGGATGCCAAGGTGTCACTTGAAGGGAAGGACGATTTCTATTTTTCCAATTCTCACAATGAACAATCTGACGCTTACGAGCTCATCAACGCCAGCCTCAACTATCAAAACCAGCAATGGAATTTTGAAATATGGGGCCGAAATTTAAGCGATGAGGACGTGAAAGTTCGAGGTTTTAACTTCCCTAATGACCCTCGCACCTTTTATGCGCCCGCCACCTTCACACAACTGGGTGAACCTCGCATGATAGGTGTGTCCGGCGGCTATCAATTCTAAGGAGCAAGAGCATGATACTTACAGCCGAAATAAGCTTGTACCCAAATCATGAGAACTTCATTCCGCCAATTGATCGTTTTATTGAACGTTTAAATAGCTATGAGGGCCTTCAGGTACAAACATTTCCAACCGCAACCATTGTCATGGGCGAGCACGATCTGCTTATGGACATGTTAAAAGTGGAGATGAAAGCGCAGCGAGAAGAGCATGGCATGGGTATATTTGTCTGCAAGTTCATTCCTGGCTACGAGGCGCTGTAAGTGGAACAGGCTTTTAGTTCCCTTCGAGAATTAGCACTGCGCATGCCCTACTGGGAAGAGTGTGCCGTGCTACTCGGCATAGTGTATTTGCTACTCGCCATGCGCCAGCACCTTTGGTGCTGGTACGCGGCGTTTGCCAGTACCAGCATTTACGCCTTTTTGTTTTGGGACGTAAATTTGCTCATGGAATCAGCTCTGCAAATATACTACCTAGCAATGGCGCTTTATGGATGGCAACAGTGGCGTAAAAAGGACTCCATTGAAAATAATACCGTCAGTTTGGCAATCTCTACTTGGACAACTAAGCAGCATGGGCTAGCGATTGCAGCCACCTTGGTTCTGTCATACCTAAGCGGTCAATTACTTGCCGACAACACAGATGCTGCACGACCTTTCATTGACTCTTTCACCACTTGGGGCGCCGTTCTGACCACGTACATGGTCACAAAAAAAGTTCTCGAAAACTGGATTTATTGGTTTGTTATCGACGGAATATGCATATTTCTCTATCTTGATCGAGGCCTTCACCCCACCGCGGCGCTATTCTTAGCCTACGAAATTATTGTCATTTTTGGCTATTTAAAATGGCGAGCTGAGTGGCGTGAGCAAAACCCGGAACTCCGGAACGCCAGGAGTGAAGCCCTTTGAATAGGCTTCGTGACTTTAATACAATACTGGAAGAATGGTCACTTTGGTCTTTGCAACTGAAAACCCCACCCACCCTGATTGATAGTTTTCTTCAAGGGAAAACTAACAAAAGCTATTTGCTTAAGAGTGACCTAGGCAGAATAGTTCTCAGGATAAATGCCGAGAACAGTCAGGAACTTGGGCTAAATCGCGCACAAGAAATTAGCTTTCACCGCGCCGCCTCAATGGCAGACTTGGCTCCGTCGTTAATCTATACAGATCCCGAAAATCGATATATTGTTAAATTTTATGCCGACGGCGAAATTTGGCAGCTGGGTGATACAGACGAAGTACGTCACCAACAACTTTTTAATATAGCGAAGCAGTTCGCAAAAGTTCACAGCTTGCCGATTGAGTCTGAGGCAATAGATTACCTTGCACTCGCAAAGTATTATTGGCAGCAAATTGAATTTACCAACAGTGATTTTGGCGAGCTCATACTGCCTTTGTTTTCACAAATCGAGAATTTTTTTCAAGACTTTCAAAAAAATCTGCGCGATGTGAAACCTTGCCATCACGACCCAGTGGTAGAAAACCTAATCAATACCCCGAATGGTTTGCAAATTATAGATTGGGAATATGCGACTCTCGGTTGTCCTTGGTTTGATCTGGCGGTATTTTCTGACAGCGCAAAATTGAATAAAATGCAAACTGAAGAGCTCATCAAGCACTACGTTCATCACGCCAATTTTGTCGGTGACGGTGCCGCACGATACCAACAAGCCCTTAAGTGCTTTCACTACTTAGACTTGTTGTGGCATTGCGTACAGGGTTACAACATAAATATACTATCTAACAAATTGCAAAGGTGGGGACAAATCACCCCATCTGGGCGAGTACTATAACTTCAAGCCCCACTAAAAGACCCGCTGAATAAGCAACATACAACAATCCAAAAAAATCTTGCCCCTATTCTTGCCCCATTTATCTATAGAATTCTCGAAGCGCTTAATTCAATATCCGCCCAATTCCAACTTGCTTCAAACTGTTTTCTAATCACACTAGCTTCATTATTTTTTCCCTGCTTTAGCAAAGATTGTTGCAAGCCAAACAAAGACCAACCGTTATTCGGAAAGGTCAGCAAGTCTTCTCGATACACCTTTTCTGCACCAAGATAATCTTTCGCCTCCAGCAATATCGCGCCAAGTGATTGGCGAACAGGGTAGTGCCAATCAGACGGCTCATTATAATTAAGCGCATCTTCAAGTGAAATCGCTTGTTTAAGCACCTTAATCGATTGTTCAAAGTTTAGATCTTTGGCTTCGACCTCGCCCTCAAGAACCAATGCCGCAATCATAAGAACGTTCTGAGCGTTATTGATTTCCCAAACCGTCACATTCTTCAATTCGCCGTCTTCGGCCAGAGTTTGCAAAAACTTCAACTCGGCTCGCGCCTCTACCAGCTTACCCATCGCCGTAAAAGCAATTCCGCGTGCGTAATGCCAAACACCCATGGGATATTTTAAATCCACATCTGGCTTGCTCACTTTTAGAATTTTTTCCCACTGACCAAAACGTACGTAAGCAAAATTTGGGGTCACCCAGTAATGTTGTAAGGTACCCAAGCCTGGCTCACGCATCAAACTCGTATCGATATGACCAGCCATATGTTCAGCCGCGGAAATCGCCTTCAAGCTACTGCCTTGCATAGACGCCATAGCCCATAAAAAATGTCGATTGTGAGGAACATACGCAACAGGGTACACACCTTGTGTTCTGCACTGAGCGATATAGTTGTCGTCAACTCTCATGGCTTTTTCATTGGCGATAACGCCGTCCTGATAGCGGCCTGTTCTTAAATAAATATGAGAGGGCATGTGCACTAGGTGGCCCGCCCCTGGCACCAAGTCGCGAAGAGTATCGGCATAGATCTCCGCCCGCCCTGGGTTTTTAGAAGCCTCAGTAGCATGAATATAATAGTGAATAAGGCCTGCATGGCGGGGGTTTCTTTTCAAGCCTGTTTCAAGTACTGCAAGTATTTTGGGCGTCCACTCTTTTGGACGGCCATCACCATGCCAGTAGTCCCACGAGTGAATAACCATTAAGGCGGCGGCAAATAGGGTGCGAATATTGGCATCATCGGGGTATTTTTTGACAAGATCTTCCATTGCCGCGGCGTAGGCTTGATCTAATTGCGTTCGGTCGGCCAGCGTTTCATCTTGAGAATATCGAGCTGAAAGCGCATCGATTAAAGCACTTTCCTTTTTAGAGGCATATTGCTTCAGGCTTTTAGCTTTACTGATCGCTTTAAAAGCGGGTAGAACCGCTGTGGCTTCCATAGCGCCGTTTATGTTGGGCCCTAACACTAGGGCTTGACCCCAATAAGCCATCGCCGATTTTGAGTCTAGTTGCGCAACTTGCTTGAAAGATCGTCCCGCTTCAAGGTGATTGAAGCCGTAAGCCAAAGCGATAGCCTGATTAAAGAAGGTATCTGTGCGTTTTGCCTTAGAGGATATTGAAAACTGATGGGCGCCCATGCCCTCCAAAATTGGCGCGATCTGACCTTCGAAGAGATTCTTGCCTTCGGCTAAAGCTTTAGTTGGCCCAAGCAAAAACACACACAACAAGGCGAACGAAATTTTATTCATCACACTATTCCTTAGTTTCCGTACTTCGGAGCATTAGCCTAGCACGATCTTTGCGCGAACACTCATTGGGAAAGCTTGCCAGAGTCAGCTCTCTTTTTGAACACTCTGAATCGCTATAGAAACCGTGCTATCTAAAAATGGTAGCTGGCGGTGACACCGCCCACTCTAGGAGGCGTGAATATGGCAGCGATGCCATTTTGAGTAATGAAACTGCCTGAAAAGGTTTTTACTGCTTGGTCGCTGAGATTGTTCACATAGGCTTCCAGCATCCAGTTACCGGTAAACGGTACATAGCGCAGGCTAAGGTCGAAGTATTCGTAGGCCTCTTGAACCGACAAGTTCTTTGCACCATTGGGAATTCCAGGGAATACTCCGGCCTCAACATTGGTGCGATTATAAATATCCAGGAAATAACCATCTGAAAACGTCGCTTTTACACGGGGTGTGACCGTTCCCTTGGCGAGAATAAAGTCGTGCTCATACACTAGGGTCATTTTCCAGTCAGGTGTTATTACCGGGGAGTTACCCGAGAGCTCCACTGGATCTAGCGTTGATGTAGCGGTATTGGAGACATAGGGATTGAACAGGTCGCCAAATAGCGTGTCTGGGGCCTGAAAATCGTCGAACTGGGCATCCATTAGGGTCATTGTGATCTGTAGATGATCTCGCTTAGACGCGGCCCACTCCATCTCGAGCTCGAAACCTCGCATAGTCGCTTCGGCCGCATTGCGCACGATAGTGCTACCGGTGCTGTCAGCCACGCCATCACCATTCAAATCAAAACGGTCGCGACTTGAGAACTGCAACTCCTGATAATTTGCGTGGTAAAGCGCCGTATTCAGCCGTAGTGTCCCGTCAAACAAGGTGGCCTTCAGGCCCAATTCATAGTTCAGCACTTCTTCGGGTGCCGCTTCGTTGCCACTGTCTTGAATATGGCCCGACTTGAATCCTGTAGCCGCCGAAGCATAAGCCATGACATCTTGCTGCAAATCCCACTCATAACGCAGCAAACCAGAGGTGTTTTTCCAAGTGGCCGAGTAATCATTAACCTGCCTCACCCAACAAGGCTCATCTCCAATGCCCACATTGCTGCCACCATCGTAGGGCTGGCCCGCGGCAATAGCGGCCAAAACGTCTGGGTCGGCGTAAATTTGATCGGGTCTCGGCGCCCCGGCGGCAACAGAACCTGGCTCACTATAGGGGCCTGCACTCGAAGTGACTCGACAGTTTAAACTGCGACCGCCATCATCTGATTTGGTGTCTTCTGTGCGCCGAATACCCATCGTTAGGCGCTTATTATCACTCATCTCCAGCGTCCCCTGAGCATAGAGAGCCTTCGATTTAACGCGTCGTTCGGGCTGAACAAAATAAGCTACTGCCGCACCGGCGTCATCACTAATCCAACTGCTGCCAGTGCCCGGGACACGGTCGCCACCACTATTTTGCTGGTCTAACGCAAATACAATGCCGTTATTTTCACTGGAGATGAAGCCCCCCAACATCCAGCGGAACACTGCGTCATCACGGCTCACCCATTGAATTTCGTGGGAGTAAAAATCGAAACCTGAGCTGTGTGTTCGCTGCTGCTCATAACCACCATCCCGCCCTTTGTCCAAGTCAAATGACTGCTTCCGTGTCATGCGAGCCATTCCACCAATGTAACTTAGGGTGGTTTCCTGAGGTAATTGATAGTCAAGGCGAGCTCGAAATACGTCGTTGGTCATGTCAATAAACGCAGCCGAGTCTGACACAGTAACGCGCTCACCACGCTCAACCAATGAAGGGTCTAACTCAGTAACACTTGATCCCGTGTCACGATAGCGCTCCAAGCTTGTTGCCACGTCCAAGTCTTCACTTGCTTGCCAGGCCATGGAAAGCCGAAACATTTTCTGATTTTCTTCATCAGGGCCTCGAACATCACGGCCGCGCTGGTAGTCATTTAAAGCGGCGTCTGTGCTGGGATATTGCGGTCCTAGCCCCACGTAATCATCAATCAAGCGCGTATAAGGGTCGTGTTTATTACTCGCGGCGGCGACCCGAAATGCCAGATCGGCGGCCACGGGGATATTTACGAAACCACGCAGGGCCTGTTTATTATAATTGCCATAAGACATTGAAACTTCTGCATCGGTCTTGGCAAATTCTGGCGGACGCGTATAAATATTGATGTTACCCGCTGTTGAATTACGTCCAAACAAGGTCCCTTGAGGCCCTCTTAATACTTCAATGCGGGCGATGTCATATAGCAAGGTCGCGGCACCTTGTGAGCGTGGCGAATTAACACCGTCAATATGCAAGGCCACTGGACCGTCAGCAATTTCAGTTATGTTGGTGGTGCCGATGCCGCGCAACTGTACCAACAAAGCAGACTGCGGGCCGGTGCTGGTCATTTCTAAGCCGGGCACAATGTCGGTCATGTCTCGCAAATCTTTCACTTGGTTGCGATTGAGCGTGAACTCATTAACCGCCGTCACCGCTATGGGCGTTTCCTGCAAGTTAGTATTGCGGCGCGTGGCCGATACGGTAACCTCTTCTAATAAAGTTGAAGGCTGAAACACCGTCTCAATGTCGACCGGGCTTTCTGGCTCTATATCGGTAATGGTGACGGCGTGCTGTCGAGAAAAGTGAAAGTAAAGATTACTATCACTCAACAGCTGGGTCAGTGCTGCCTCAGGGGAAAAGCTCCCCACTACCGCGGGGGCCTGAAGCTCGGCCAAGCTCGCCGACAAACCCACCAAGTCCATATCGGCCTGCGCGGCAAACTGCAACAATGCACTGTCGAGGGATTGAGCTGGGATGGCGAAGCGGACTAAAACCTCCGACCTAAGCGCCTTGTTAGCACCCTCGAGCGCGTCCACCACGCTGGAAGTTACAAACAGCGACACGCAAAGGAGCAAGGCTGATGCGGTGCTCCTTTGTTTGTCATTAAATAACTTGTTTCGTGGGCTAGGGTTTCTCATCGATAGACTAGAGTCTGCTAATGGCCGCTTTATTATGGTGACCTATATATAGCAAAAATGTCAGTTTATCGATAGCCCTCTATGGCACATTTCACCCTATTTAGACGCCCACAAGCCTTCCATCTCCTCGAGTGTTTTACCTTTTGTTTCTGGGACCCACCGCCATACAAACACTACCGCCACCAAGCAGAAGAACGCAAAGATAAAATAGGAAAGCGCGCCGTTAAACGCCCCCGTGTTTAATTCGCTGTTATTCACCACCGGAAACACATTGGCAACAATGGCGTTAAACAACCATTGCACTGCAACCGCAATGGACATAGCAACACTGCGAATGCTATTGGGGAATATTTCCGACAACATTACCCAGACAACGGGCCCCATAGACAGTGCAAATGAACCGATAAAAACCAATATCGCAATCAAAGAAATCACACCCATTTGCTGGGTATACAAAGTCATACCCAAGACGCCCAAGCCCAGAGCCATACCAAGCGTGCCGGTAATGAGTAAAGGTTTGCGACCCCAGCTGTCGACCGTGTAAATGGCAACAAAGGTAAAGATTAAGTTTACTGCGCCCAGCCAAAGTTGTTGTTTCAGAGCATCTTGAGGACCGTAACCCAAAGCATTACTAAAAATTTCAGCACCGTAATACAAAATGGCGTTAATGCCGGTCACCTGTTGCAATACCGACAAGGCAATACCCAAAAACAACACAAAACCCATTCCCTTGGCAAACAGTGTTAAAGCTTTGTGGCCTTGAGAGTTTTCCAGGGAATAGGCAATGTCAGCGATTTCGCGGTCAGCTTCTTCCTCACTGTCGGTAATGGTAAGTAATACTTTGCGGGCTTCTTCACGACGCCCTTTCAACATCAACCAACGCGGGCTATGAGGAACAAAAAACAATAACAGTAAAAAACCCACCGCAGGCAAGAGCTCAGACCAGAACATGGTGCGCCACCCTTGGTTTACATTGTGCTCATGAGACAGTGCTATATCAGCGACCGACAAGCCCTCAGTGTTACCACCACCGATGAAATAGGTCGCCAGAAATACGACAAAAAATCCGATCACTACGGCCAGTTGATACAAAGACACCATACGCCCACGATCTTTTGGCGGCGAAATTTCAGCTATGTACATTGGTGACGCCATGGAAGCCAAACCCACACCAAGACCACCAATAATGCGATAAATAACCAAAGCTGAAAGCGAGTCTGCTTGGCCCGAGCCCCAGGCTGATAGAGTGAATAGAAAGGCCGAAAGTATCAGAGTATATTTCCGGCTAATCTGTTTAGTTAAATATCCAGCTAGTAATGCTCCGACCAAACATCCGTAAAGTGCACTGCTCACCGCCCAGCCCTGCTCACCAGGGCTGAGTTTGAAATATTCTGTAAAGAAGAGTTGACTACCACCGATAACACCGGTGTCATAACCAAATAGTAAACCGCCGAGGGCGACTACTACGGTATTTTTAAACACCGTCGTTTTATGCGATCGATCATTTTGCAAGGCTGTGCCTGTCATTGTTGTCATAGTAAAACCTCAAAAACTTTCCAATTGAATAAAAGCATTGGCTGTCAACCGCCCCGCCTCCGGCTCTGGACTCAAACCCATTTCTGGCCGTACGTCACCGGAATGTAACATATTCCCTCGATAGAATATGGCACGATTGAATTTCGCGCCAACACCGCCCGTGCGCTCAAACCACTCATTATCTCCATTTACATATTGCTGGCCGAGGAAACGTGTGCCCATTACTTCGGCCTTCAATGCCGGAGCATAGCGCTGGATACGGCCTTCGGTAATCGCCTCGAAACCCGTGTTTCTGTGGCGAAAAAAGGATGTGCCACCATGGGATTCAGAACACAAATAATGAACAACGGCCAGTTGTGAATTATGACAAGTGTCGAAGTGCGGTAAGCTTTGGATAGGCCTAAGGTCTTCCGCTGGCGTCGTCGCCATTGACAGAGCGCACAAATTAACCCTAGCTTGGCTATCGCTCGATACCCCAAAAATTTCAGGGAATTTCTCAAGAATAAGCTGGCACAACAAGTCTGAATATTGCTTAGGAAGCTCTTTACGTACCCCGGGATAATAATCGTTTGGCGTTGCACTAAATGCATCGCCACCGGCGGCAAAGCTCAACAAATTTTCGGGGTTAGCCAGGACCTGGTCAAGCACCACTACAGGCTGATGTTCTCGCCCAATGGACAAAACCTCAATGGTCATGTCACTGCTAAGCGATACCGACTCAAACATTCAGGGCAGCCGCCGACAGACGTGCATTTTTCTTTTGGATCAGAGAATATATCTGCCCGGTGGAGGTTACCATGGCGTAAATATGGGCGAGATAACCCTCGTTATGAAGCCTCACCACAGTGTCGCCCGACAATGCATTCAACTTTTTTTCATCAATGGTATACATACCATTCACACGCTGCGACTCGCCGTTAGCAAAAGTAATGTCGAGCTGCATCGACGTTAATAAACCCAACTCTAACAATGTCTCAACAAAGGTATGAGTGCGAGTCTCTCCGTCGAGCAGTTCAGCCAATACGGCTTTCATTTTCTGTAAATAAGGGGTTTCCTCACCCGCACTGGTGAACAATAATTCTCCCCCTTCGCTGACAACACTATTACTTTCAGCATCAAAACATACCACATACTGCTGATCCGAATCGGTGACTGAATGGCCCTCAGCATCATTGCGCCCGAGAAAAAATGGCTGCCTGAAAATATGTAGAGGCGTATACAGGGTATCTAGCTTCGAGTGCTGCCAAAATAGATTTTCTTTCTCTGCGAAACCTAACATAGCGACACAGGCAAATTTGCCTGTTTCCTTATTTTTGGTCAGTGCAATAGGAAACTGTACGGCCAGCTTCAAGAATTCACTCAACATTACCGGGACCATGTTGAGCTCTGCGCCGTGATACTCAGCCTTTTCAGGTGAGATTCTTAATTCTTGATGAATACTGTTGTGGAGCGATACTAGCTTTGCCATCTTTGTGTCTCTGTATCGTGAATATTATTGTTTCATCAAATCTCTGATGAATATTAAATCGCTGCAAATCCGTATTGTTTTATCTTGCTTATAAGCTCACGATTACTGGGCAGTGTATCTAAAGCCTGGCGTACTGCTCGTTCATTCAGAGCAAATTGTTCCTGGGCAAACATACGTTCAGCATCACTCGCAGAGCGCCAATTCATGTTGGTCTTAAAACCCATTCCGTAGAGCACATATTGATAACTTGCCGCCGGAAACACTTCGTTATTACTCGTGAAATCGTGATCGCCGGGAGCACGAAATTTCCACAGTGACATCAGTGCCTGCAAGCTGTCTGGAATAGACTCAGGCTTTCGGTTATCGACCCAAAAAGGTTCCTCGCGCTCACTGAGAATATAGTGCAACTTGAGAAAATCAACAATTCGGTCCCAACGATATAAAAATGTTTCATTAAATCGCTTTGCGGTGATGTCCATTACCGAGCGACAAGCAGGCAATTGCTCCGCAATCATTTCAGCGGAAAGCTCTACAAGCACCAGTGCCGAAGCTTCCAGAGGTTCCAAAAACCCAGCAGACAAGCCAACGGCCACGCAGTTATTTTTCCAAAATAGCTCTCGATGCCCTGAAGTGATCGGAATTTTTCTTGGACTCAACTCTGAAAATTCATCACCCACATAGTTGCGTAGAGTGGATTCAGCTTCAGTCTCAGTAGTATGACGGCTGGAATAAACGTATCCGACCCCCCGGCGATTGCTCAGACCAATGTCCCAGATCCAGCCGGCCTCTTGGCCGGTTGAAATTGTATGAGATGCAATGGGGCTGTCATCATCGGCGTAAGGTACTTGTACAGCGATCGCGCGATCAATAAATAAAACATCACTGCGGTCAACAAAAGGCACCTCGAAATGCTTACCGAGTAAAAGAGAAGAAAAGCCCGTGCAATCGACAAATAAGTCCCCTGCGATCTGATCTGAACCATTAGATTCAGCCCGCTCAACTTCCACCGCGGCGATATCACCGCTCTCCGCTGCCACTACTCTGGTAACATCCGCTAAAACATGCTTCACGCCAAGTTTTGTTGTGCAGTGCTTCTGGAGAAAAGCGGCAAATTTTCCTGCGTCTAAATGATAAGCATAATTCGCTAAAGAGGCGAATTCTGGCGTGGTAATCAATTTAGGTGAGAGGCCGTGCTCGCACACTGCTTCCTGATAACACACAGCCTCAGAAAAAGATTGCGCGCTCCCCTCTCGCTGCCAGGCGGATGACAAATCCCCTTTTTGAAAACCTTGCGGCAACATCAATGGATGATAGTAAAAATCATCGTCAGCGCCATTTACCCACTTCGCAAACTTCGCACCCTGCTTAAAGCTGGCGTTGCATTCCCGAAAAAAATCGGTTTCTGAAACCCCTAGTTTCATCAAAGTATTACGCATGGTTGGCCAAGTACCTTCACCCACGCCAATAATACCTATAGTAGGAGATTCCACCAAAGTGACCTGCACCGCTTGCGCCGAATCATGCTGATGCTCAGCCGCTATTCGTCCGGCCGTAATCCAACCGGCCGTACCGCCACCTACAATAACAATCGACCTAACAGGCTTTTCCATATCGTCACCTTATAAAATTATTCACTCACCAAAACCAAAAAGGGGCCACCTCATACGAGGTAGCCCAATAGAGGAGGCTAAGGTAAATTAATCGCCATTAGAAGCTCGCACTAAGCCCAAGAGCAAAACGTCGCCCGGCATCTTCCGCCAACAAGAAGTGATTACTAAAACGACCGTGCTTAGTCACCACTTCTTCTGTGATGTTAGTCACCTCGAAGAACGCCGTTACATTTTCGCTGATATCGAAACTGCCGCTCATATCCCACTGCTCATAGTCGTCAACAAACGTAACGCCATCACCGTTACTTTGTGTCAGTGACTGTAGGAATTCATCACGGTAGTTATACGCCAAACGAATTTGGAAGGGGCCTTTTTCATAAAAACCAACCAAGTTCATAGAATCGCTCAAACCCGTTACCGCAAATTTTTGGCTAATATCAGCCGCATCCAGCTCAGAATCGCTGTCCACTAAAGTCGCGTTAAAGATCAAGCCAAAGCCTGTTTCTGCAAAGGTATGCTGCGCCGCAAATTCGATACCCGTCACTTCAGCATCATCGCCATTATTAGGCAAAGTGGTTGTGAAAACCGCAACGCCGTCGTTAGCATCAGGTGCATTGACATCGTCACCCGTAGAAGGATCAGTTAACAAACTTCCATCACTGGTAACAAAAGTTTGATCGGCAGTACCGTTTACAATGAAGTTAGTCACGTTTTTCTGGAAGTAGCCCAACGAAACATAACTGGCGTCGTCGTAATACCATTCAAGAGAAAGATCTACGTTGTCAGACAAAAATGGCTTCAAACCTGGGTTGCCAGAAGTAGCCGTTAAATTACCACCTTGTCGCGTTGTACCAATTACAGTGACCGGAGCCATACTAGACAGCGTCGGACGAGTTAGAGTACGAGACGCCGCAAAGCGTGCAATTATCTCCTCCGTCACATCCAGCTTAACGCTCATATTAGGCAATAAATAATTGTAGTCTTCGTCGGCACTGATTGCTGAGGCGCCACCAAAAGAAGACACCATCTCTGTCTGATCGAGAATCGTCAGCAACTCAATGGGTGCCTCCGTTCCCACAACCGTCACCTCAGTGCTCTCGTAGCGAACGCCCGCAGTAGAGCTCAGAGACATACCTGCAATTTCGCCGGCAAAATCCATTTCCAAGTAAACAGAGAAAGTTTCCTCTTCAACTTCGTAAGAATTATCGCGACGTACCGCATCAAAATTAGCGCCGCTGGTGCCCTCTAAGAAGGAAAACTGCTGTTCTCCATCGTGACGTAACCAAACCGTAGGTGTGCGGCCACTGCCACTCACTTCGCTTAGGAAATCGCCGCCAGCATCAAAAATGGACAAGAACTCATCAGGAATATCAGGAGAATTTGGATAACCACAATAGACACAGTGGATACCTACACCTTCATTGTCCCAACGCTCCATGTTCTTAGTTTCATTAGAAAACATTGCGCCAAACTTTGCCGAGACAATACCGGCATCAGAACCTTCATCCCAAACACCATCAAACTTGAACTGATCTACATCGTCTTCAACAGCCCAACCACGACGCAACATAACATGAGCACGACCATTCGCGGGGTCTAGATAATCTGATACTGGACGAACAACACCTTCGCCATCTTCAATTCCATTCGCTGCACTTTCAAAACCGCTCGCCCAAGGCAGCACAGCACCGTCCACCTGAAAGCGCACACGGTTGGCGTAACCAATAAGAGACAGCTGATCGCCACCCCCATTATTTGCTTCGCGCTCCGCCGAAGAAATATTGGCGTCAAACTGCAGGTTCAAAGAATCGTTAACCTGCCAATCGGCATTAAAGCCAAACGACGTAGTCTCCGTCAAACGATCAAACTTCTTAGCGTGAAAATCCGTTGCCAAACCTTCTTCTTGGTACATATCAATTACAGTACCATTGCTGTCAGTAATCGCATTTTCAACATTAGGACCCGTAAACCAGTGTCCATAGGACGTAGCATCCGTCTCAATATCAAAATCAGAATACAAAGCGTCAACCGTTAGAGTCAACTCATCAGTCGGCGCAAACTGTAAAACCAAATTAGCATTAGTTCGCGTACGCTCTTCAAAAGTTACCTTAGTATCATAATTACGCGCAGAAAATACATTGCCGTTATGACCCGCACCGCCGTTCAACTGCGCATCCGGAATACCAACATTTTCCAACCAGCCATCAGTTTGCGCTTGATTCAGGCGAGTATCACTAGCCTTATGAGAAACCGCCAACAATACACCTACAGAATCCTCCGAGAAAGTATTGCTCACCAACATAGAAACCTCAGGAGAAGATTCCTCACTGTTCTCATCATACAAACCCTTCACACTGCCCACAGCCTTAAACCCGTGCAGATCAAAAGGTCTCGCCGTCGTAACATTAACAGTAGAACCAATGCCACCCGACTGCGTAGTAGCCGAAGAAGTCTTATGAACATTAATACTGCTCACCATCTCAGAGGCCAGAGTATCGAAACTAAACGCACGGGTTTGGTTTTCAGACGCAACCTGGCGGCCGTTCACCAACACAGTATTGAACTGAGGGCCAAAACCACGCACCGTAATCAACTGGCCTTCGCCGCCCGAACGGTCAATAGACACACCCGTAATTCGCTGCAGAGATTCCGCCACATTTTGATCCGGGAACTTACCAATATCTTCCGAAGAAATAGCATCTACCACACCAGAGCCATCCCGCTTCACATCCATAGACCGCTGAAGACTTCCGCGAATCCCCTGAACCACCACCTCTTCCAAAGTTTCAGCATAGGCCTTATCGGCCGCTGTTTGTGCAGACGCACCGTGCACAGCCGCTACAGATGCCGTAACCGCAAAAATCGCACTAGACAACAAACTTTTCTTATACATCGCAACTCTCTCTCGTCGAATTTTATAAACGATATTATTTTCATCTCCTAGCGCCAAAATCACCAAAACCGCATATCCAATTTAAGCGCTTGCAATATGACGCAGACATACAACGAATCCGTTCTTTTTATTTTCAAAAAAATATCAATCGCTTAAAACGTAAGTTGCTTACCTAACGAAAGCCCCAAAAATATAACAGAGAGATAGGGACGAGAATCGAATTGGGACCGGGGTTTGGGTTTGGATTTGGATTTGGATTTTATATTGGTAAATGGGAATTCTGACGTCAGAAATGTGAAATGAATTGAGGTATAGAAGGGCAGGCAAGTCCGAGGCCATTCAGGGAGCGTATTAAGTTTTTAAAGTTGCTTGGCGTCTTTAGAAGGAGCCTTGTTTGAGTCCCAAAAATTGCGCATGCAATTTCCGATAGCCGTAGGTTACCCGAAGGGTGGAGGCACGCGAAGCGTGTTGACATCGGTTTTTTTGCGCAGCAAAAAAATGGTCGAGTTGCGACTGTGCCAAGTGGCTTTAAAAACTTGCGACCGGCCTCGGGCTTGTCTGCCCTTCTATGCCGGCGCCCCAGCACAGCCCAGCACAGCCCAGTACAGCCCAGTACAGCGCAAACACTGCCCAAAAATCCCCCCCACTACAACCCAGAAATAACAACCCGCTGCCCAAACTGCCGTTCCACAGCAATAGGCAAAGTTTCCGCCAGCATATCCGGCAAAAACCCCACCTGGTCCACCCTCAGCGCCACAGTTACCTTCAGAGTAGCCAACTCAGTAGCTTGCAAAGAAATACTCCCCTTAAAATAGCGATTAGCATCCGCAATAACATCAATCAGATCCACATTACGATACACCAAGCGCCCTTCACGCCAAGCCCCCAGCTCAGTCGTCGAAACATCATCCAGCCTGCGCAAAACCTCATCACTCGGTTTAATCGCCTGCTGCCCCGCCCTAAGCACAAGCGGATCAGCAGCGCCTGAAGCGCCCACTACCGACGAAGAAACATTAACCACCCCTTCCAACACCGCCACACGAGTTCGACCTTGATTTCGCCGCACATCAAACTGAGTACCCACCACCCGAACCCTAGTGCTACCAGCGTCCACAAAAAATGGTCGAGAAGCATCTTTAGCTACCACAAAAAACGCCTGCCCACTCTCCAGCTCAGCGCGCCGTTCCCCTTCACTCATGCGGATTTTAAACGCCGACTTAGCACCCAGCGTTACCTCACTGCCGTCGTCCAGTTGAATGGTTTTAATCTCACCTACCTGCGTAGCATAACGCTCGAAAGCCGCCGGTTCCGGCTGAGAAACATAAAACAGCCCAGCCACAATCGCCACACTAGCCACCGCCAAGGCCGCTTGCGGAAGTGCGCCTAATACCGTCTCATTAAAAAACTGCCGCGCAGCCGACACCAAGCTGCCCCATGCGCCCTCAAGAGCACTTGGAACCGATGCCGCTCGCAAAGCCTCACCCTGGGGTGAATTTGCCACAGTGCCCAAATCCGACCAAATCAACTCAATTTGTTGATAAGCGTCCCGATGCTTCTCACTCGCGGCCAACCAAACCGCCAATGCCTCTCGCTCATGCTCGAGTGCGTCGCCAGATTCCATCAACATCAGCCATTCTCTGGCCTCTTTGTTGACTTGCTCTGTATGTGGGGCGAATCCTGCTTGCATAATAATTTCCAAAGACGCCTTAGCGTTGTACTTGCAATGCTTTTTGGCAATCTGCCAAAGCATTTGAAATATGTTTTCGAACCACCGACTCAGAGAGGCTCACCCGCCGGCCAATTTCCGCGTAAGACAAACCGTCAAAGCGGTGCATTATTAATAATTTGCGCCGCTTGCTGGGCATCGCCCAAAGTGCTCGCGATACAATGCCAAGCCGTTGCCGGCCCTCCACCTCTCGCTCTGGGCCCAGCTCTTCAGTATTACTGGTCTCACTATCAATGACTTGCTGGGCATAACTTAACTGCACCTGCCGACGGCGAATTTGATCGATAGCAATATTGGAGCACGAGCGATAGAGAAAAGCCCTAGGGTTTTCAATGACGCTCGTGACCTCGGCATAGCGCGTAAAGGCCGTTTGAACCACATCTTCAGCTTCACTGCGGCCCACATCGAACTTCTTGATCACGCCTCGAACCAGTTCTTCCTGAAGCTTGAGATAGAGGGCGCGTATATGCCTGTCTTTATCCGGCGAGCTGGTGGCCCACGACTCATCCGCTGATTTTAAATCCAGCTTGGGTGCTAATGAATGCAGCCCGGGAGGCGTCATTTATAGATGCTCAATCACGTTGAAACCCAGTGTTCATGCTACTTTTTCTCTTCGCCAATATGCTCTGATGGGATAAGACGCACGAATAGCCTCAATCCGCTCTTTTTATCGTGAAAATATATTGGCCAAACGTTTAAACCTTGTATTGCTTAAATTTAGCACAACAGGTGTAGATTTGGCCGATTCAGCCGGCTTAGGAGTAGAGGCCTTTCGGGTATCTTGATTGGATCTGCTGTTTTCAGGTGCTTACGGCCACCTATTTCGCCTAAACACCGAGGAACACCCTGCTTGAGCTCCTGCACCCAGCCCTTATGTGGTATGATGCCGCGCCCTTTTTAAGCGCCGAGCCAGTATAACAGGTGCACTTCTAACCCCTATTGAAACGCTTGAGCGGCCGCCAATGCTGCTCGAAACGAGGTAATTATGGCCAAGACGACATCGCTGAACAAATCAAAAATCAAGTTTCTGCTATTAGAAGGTGTTCACCAGTCGGCAGTCGACACCCTGGCTCAGGAAGGCTACACCAACGTTGACTATGTGAAAACGGCGCTGCCAGAGGCAGAACTGATTGAGCGTATTAAAGACGCCCATTTTGTTGGCCTGCGCTCTCGCACTCAACTAACTCGCAAGGTATTAGAAAGCGCGCCAAAGCTAATCGCGGCGGGTTGCTTTTGTATCGGCACCAATCAGGTGGATTTGGCCGCGGCCCGAGAAATGGGTATTGCCGTCTTTAATGCACCCTATTCCAATACCCGATCTGTCGCAGAGCTGGTTATTGCAGAGGCAATTTTATTGCTTCGCGGCATCCCCGAAAAAAATGCCGTCTGTCACCGCGGCGGCTGGTTAAAATCGGCCAATGGCTCTTTTGAAATTCGCGGTAAAATTCTGGGCATCATTGGCTATGGCTCCATTGGCAGTCAGGTGAGCGTATTGGCGGAGGCACTAGGCATGAAAGTGCGCTTCTACGACGTGGTGACGCGCCTAGCCCTCGGAAACTCTTCGCAAGTACGATCTCTGAAAGATTTACTCAATGAAGCCGATATCGTCAGCCTGCACGTGCCAGAAACAGCCTCCACCAAAAATATGTTTGGCGCAAAAGAATTCGAGCAGATGAAAAAGGGCTCTATTCTGCTGAATGCTTCTCGAGGCACAGTGGTCGATATTGACGCACTGGCCGCCAACATGGAATCAGGTCATCTTGCGGGCACCGCAATTGATGTATTCCCTGTGGAGCCACGAGGCAACGATGACGAATTTATGTCTCCCTTACGGGCCTTCGACAACGCGATTCTTACACCGCATATCGGCGGCTCCACCATGGAAGCCCAAGAGAACATCGGGTTTGAGGTAGCTGAGAAGCTAGTGAAGTATTCCGATAATGGCACAACCATTAGCTCTGTAAACTTCCCTGAAGTGGCTCTGCCCATTCACGATAATGTGCACCGTCTTTTGCATGTTCACACAAATTCACCTGGTATTTTGTCGGCAATCAACAAAGTATTTTCTGATAACAACATCAATATCAACGCGCAGCATTTGGAGACAAATGAAACCGTGGGTTATGTAGTTATAGATATTGAAGCAGATTACAGTGAGATTGCACTCCAGCAACTGTCGGCCATTGAAGGAACCATTCGCTGTCGGGTTCTGTTTTAATTTGATGAACTTGGTACGGTCTAGAAACCAAGACCGTACCAAGATACTAGAAGAGAATCGACGAAATTTCTTGCAGAAGGGGCTTATGAATTTAAAAAACTTGTAACCTTAGCGAAAACAGTCCTTCGAAAAGAATCTGATTCATTAACAACCTGATGACGCAATTCCGGCACCACTTTGATAGTAGCGTTCGGCAAGCGAGATTTTATTTGGCGCATATTATAGGGCCAATCTACCGTTGTATCCGCGTCCCCCTGAATCACTAAAACCGACTTATCTAAAGTCGGAAGATTAATAAATCTCTTCCACCATGCCGACATCGCCCCCACCCACTCAGTTGGAATCACTCGAGATTGAAGCGGATCTTGCTCTCTAAGGAAATCAATAAAATCCATGTTGTGGGTATTTTCATTGAAGTGGCGCGGAGTACTTTTTAGGATCGGCTTTAAGAAAAAGAAAGCCAAGCGCGTAATCCCCCAACCGTGAGAGCGAATAAGTGGCGCCAACAAAATCACCTTATCAAATGCGGCTGGATCATAACGCCAAAGATGATTTAGCACCACAGAACCACCGGTACTTTGCGCCAAGACATGAAAAGGGGAAACCATGCCTTCCTGCGCGAATTCATACACAGCCTGTAAGGCATCCGTGTATTTATCGAAGGAACTAATAGTCGCTGCCTCACCACTACTAAGGCCATGGCCAGGCAAGTCGAAAGCGCAAACAGAGTAGTTATTATTCAATGCGAAGCGAATGGCATGACCAAAGACTCCCGTGTGATCGAGATAACCATGCGCCAGAAAAATCGTCCCTTTCGATTCCTCCAGATTCCAACACTGCACAGCAATTTTATATTCAGCCGACTGAATCGATGTAAAGCGATGTTTTACGCCTGGAATTTCTTTGGAAAAGTTAATGCCGTAAAAATTGAGGTACTGCTGAACATTCGACGTTTCAATGAATTCGCTCATCTCGTCTTCAGAGCAATTGAAAGGTGGCAAAACTTCGGCCAATTGGTTGAGCTGAGACTTTTTCATTCTTGAAAATAACTCCACCAACAACTTTTACATTGAGATTATGATCGTTTTTTCTCTTTACGCACCAAGCTAAATGCTTTTTCTAACCCAAGCTCACTACTTCATTGGAGATTACTCTTCAACTATGGCACAAGAGCAGGGCTGCCAGGGTGCTTCATGTTGTGGCCTTTAAGGGAGCGTTTAAATTTTTCAGTTTTTCCGGCGTCTTTTGCGAGGACTGTTTGAGCGAAGCGAGTTCCGCAGCAGCCGGAGAAACTGAAAAATTTGCGACCGGCCACAACATGAAGCACCCTGGCGGCCCGATTTATTGGCACAATTCACTTATAAATGAACTCAAAAATCTAAACAATCAATTAATTTGAGCGTTTAGTTCTCCTGCTTCGTAGCGCTCACTCATAGCATCTAAGCTAAGCACCTTGATCTTGCTCGCTTGGCCGCTCGCGCCAAAAGCGTCATAGCGAGACAAACAAATCTCCATCATAGCTTTGGTGCTGGCAATCAGGAATTTACGAGGATCAAACTCCTTCGGGTTTTCTGACAAAAACTTCCGTACTGCGCCGGTGGAGGCTAAACGTAGATCGGTATCAATGTTTACTTTACGAACGCCGTGCTTAATGCCTTCACATATTTGTTCGACTGGCACCCCATAAGTTTCTGGCATTTCACCGCCATAGTCATTGATCACTTTCAACCACTCTTGTGGCACAGAAGAAGAACCGTGCATTACTAAGTGTGTACCAGGAATACGCTTGTGAATTTCCTTAATACGGTCAATGGCCAATATATCGCCCGTAGGTGGGCGAGAAAACTTATAAGCTCCATGAGAGGTGCCACAGGCAATGGCTAAAGCGTCCACTTGGGTTGCCCTAACAAAGTCTGCCGCTTCTTCTGGGTCTGTTAGCATTTGCTCGTGAGTTAATTTACCCGCGGCGCCTACGCCGTCTTCTTCGCCAGCCTCACCTGTTTCAAGTGAACCGAGACAACCCAGCTCGCCCTCAACAGACACGCCGCCGGCATGAGCCATATCAACTGACAACTTGGTTACGCCCACATTGTAGTCGTAATCGGCCGGGGTTTTTCCGTCTTCGCGCAGAGAGCCATCCATCATCACGGAACTAAAACCCAACTGGATAGAACGCTGGCAAATAGCAGGAGAGGTACCGTGATCCTGGTGCATGCACACGGGGATATGAGGAAACTCTTCAATAGCCGCCAAAATTAAATGACGCAAAAAGGGCGCGCCGGCATATTTCCGCGCGCCAGCTGAGGCCTGCACAATAACCGGTGAATTGGTTTTATCGGCGGCTTCCATGATGGCCCGCATTTGCTCTAGATTGTTAACGTTAAAGGCGGGTACGCCGTAATTGTATTCGGCGGCGTGATCAAGCATCTGACGCAAGCTGATAAGTGCCATATTTCTGTATCCTGTTTCTGTATACGTGGGCTTATAAGTATCGGTGTCTGGTTTTTTATGTTCAGTGGCGCCATCTGTGCAGCGCTCACTAAAGCCATAAGCCTCTTTGGGCTTTTGGTTTTTCCATCGTGTTAATTTATTTTAGGCCACGCTGCTCTAGCATGGCAACGGCAGGTAATACCTTTCCTTCAACGTACTCAAGAAAGGCGCCACCACCGGTAGAGATATACGACACTTGCTCAGTGACATTGTATTTATCAACCGCCGCCAAAGTATCGCCGCCACCTGCAATCGAGAAGCCTTCGCTGTCAGCGATAGCCTCGGCAAGTGCCTTGGTACCCGCGGCAAATTGATCGAATTCAAATACACCTACGGGGCCGTTCCAAATAATGGTCTTAGCTTCGGAGATAATACGAGCCAGTTCAGCCGAAGTATCGGGGCCAATATCAAAAATCATGTCATCCGACTCCACCTCAGCCGCCGACTTAAGCGTAGCCTCGGCTGTTTCGGAAAATTCTTTGCCTGTCACCACATCGGTGGGCACTGGAATTGAGGTTTTTGCCATCAAAGCCTTAGCATTGGGAATTAGGTCTTCTTCGTAAAGAGACTTGCCAACGTTGTGGCCCGCTGCGGCCAAAAATGTATTGGCAATACCACCGCCCACAATGAGCTGATCTACTTTGTCCGATAAGGTCTCTAATACAGTAAGCTTAGTCGAAACTTTAGAGCCGCCCACTATCGCCACCATAGGCCGCGCAGGATTCGCTAGAGATTGTTTCAGAGCGTCTAATTCACCCGACAACAAGGGGCCAGCGCAAGCTTCATCGGCAAATTTCGCAACACCGTGTGTCGAGGCCTGAGCACGATGCGCGGTGCCAAAGGCGTCCATCACAAATACATCGCACAATTCTGCATAACGTTTTGCTAGTGCGTCTTCGTCTTTTTTCTCACCGACATTAAAGCGAACATTCTCCAAAAGAACGAGTTGACCTTCGTTCAACGGCAAACCTTCGCTCCAGTCGCTCACTAAAGGCACATCACGAGCTAGCAGTTCAGCAAGATGGGCCGCTACGGGTGCCAATGAATACTCTTCAACAAATTCACCTTCAGTGGGGCGGCCCAAGTGGGACATCACCATCACTTTGGCACCGGCTTTCAAGGCCAGCTCAATAGTGGGTAAAGACGCGCGAATGCGAGCGTCGCTGGTCACTTTTCCGTTCTTCACGGGCACGTTGAGATCTTGGCGGATCAACACGCGCTTACCTTTAAGGTTTAAATCAGCCATTAACTTAACAGCCATGAACACGTCCTCTTAAGAATTGAATTTTTTGCCCCAAGCAACGGCAACATCTACCATTCGGTTCGCGTAGCCCCACTCGTTGTCAAACCATGTAAGCACTTTGATATGACGCTTACCGGCCACGCGGGTCTGGCTAGCATCAACAATGCCGGAGCGTTCGTCGTGGTTGAAATCACAGGACGCTAAGGGTTCTTCGGTATAACCCAATACACCATTAAACTGTTGATCGGCGGCATCTTTGAGCGTTTGGTTCACTTGCACAGCGTCTACATCACTCACCACAACCAGCGACAGGTCAATCACCGAGACATTCGTTGTGGGAACACGCATCGCCTGAGCCTCGAACTTACCCGTAAGCTTGGGCAGAAGCCGCTCAATGCCACGGGCTAGCCCCGTGTCGACAGGAATTATAGATTGAAAAGCACTGCGGGTTTTTCTGAGGTCTGTGTGGTGGTAGGCATCAATAACCGGCTGATCGTTCATCGCCGAGTGAATGGTTGTAATCACACCACTTTCAAGCCCAAAGGCATCGTCCAGTACCTTGATAACCGGTACGCTGCAATTGGTCGTACAAGAAGCGCTAGAAATAATGGTTTCCTGACCCGTCAAACTCTGATGATTCACACCATAAACAATGGTGGCATCTACATCAGATTGTGCAGGCTGGGAAAACAACACTCGCCGGCCACCACTGTCGATGTGCTTCTGGGCGGTCTCACGGTCGCTGAATGTGCCCGTACACTCCAACACCAAATCAATGTTGAGCTCACCCCAAGGCAATTCATCGATCGCCTCAATGTGCAGAACTTGAATAGAGTCACCATTGATCATCAGACAGTCGTCAGACACACTCACCTCGCCGGGAAAGCGACCGTGAGTGGAATCGTACTTTGTCAGATGAGCTATGGTTTTGCAGTCAGCCAGTTCATTAATGGCCACGACTTGCAATTGTTGACGAGCACCCGATTCATAGAGCGCCCGCAGCACACCACGGCCAATGCGGCCGTAACCATTAATTGCAACGCGCAGTGCCATTAAATCAGGCCATCACCTCTTTCACGGTGTCGACAACGTTCTCTAATGTGAAGCCAAAGTGCTCCATCAGGTCGTTGATTGGGGCAGATTCACCAAAGGTGCTCATACCCACAACAGCGCCGTCCAAGCCCACATATTTGTACCAGAAGTCTTGGTGAGCCGCTTCAACCGCTACTCGAGCCAATACACTGATGGGTAATACTGACTCTCGGTACTCAGCGTCTTGCTTTTCATACACTTCCGCACAAGGCATGGAGACAACACGTATCTGCTTGCCTTCGCTGCTGAGCTTGTCAGCCGCCGCAACGGCCAAACCAATTTCGGAGCCAGTGGCAATCAAAATTGCGTCGGGCTGGCCCGAGCAGTCTTTTAATACATAGCCGCCCTTCGCCACATTGGCCAAGGTAGCTTCATCACGCGCTTGAGGCTCTAAACCCTGTCGTGAAAAGATCAAAGCGCTTGGGCCGTCAGTGCGCTCAATGGCGCTTTTCCAACACACGGCTGATTCAACGGTATCGCAAGGGCGCCAGGTGTTCAGGTTGGGCGTTGCGCGCAGTGAAGTCATCTGCTCTACAGGCTGGTGAGTTGGGCCATCTTCGCCCAAGCCAATGGAATCGTGGGTATACACAAAAATGCTCTTTTGCTTCATCAGTGCGGCCATGCGCACAGCATTGCGAGCATACTCCATGAACATTAAGAACGTGGCGCCATAGGTGACAAAGCCACCGTGCAGAGCCAAGCCGTTCATCATGGCGCTCATGCCAAATTCACGCACACCGTAATAGATGTAGTTGCCGCTGGCGTCGTTGGCTGTGATGCCCTTGCAGCCAGACCAAATTGTTAGGTTTGATCCCGCCAAATCAGCAGAGCCACCCAAGAGCTCAGGCAGCAAAGGGCCATAAGCGTTCAAGGTGTTTTGAGAAGCCTTTCGAGAGGCGATTTTGTCCATACTGGCCTGACAGTCGCGAATGTAGGCGTCAGCCTGATCGCTAAAGTCTGCAGGCAAATCACCGGCCAAACGACGCTCAAATTCAGCGGCTAATTCAGGATGGGCGGCACGGTAAGCGGCGACCTTTTCATTCCAAGCGGCTTCAGCACTGGCGCCACGCTCGGCGTTGTTCCAGGCTTTGCTAATTTCAGCGGGAATTTCAAAGGGTCCATGGGTCCAGCCCAAGGCCTTGCGTGTGAGTGCAATTTCGTCAGCACCCAAAGGAGCACCGTGACAATCTTCTTTACCCTGCTTATTAGGTGAGCCAAAACCAATAACGGTTTTGCAGCAGATAAGTGTCGGCTTGTCGCTCTCGGCCTTAGCGGCTTCAATCGCCGCTTTAATCGCAGCGCTGTCGTGCCCGTCAACGCCAGGAATGACATGCCAACCGTAAGCTTCAAAACGCTTCGGGGTGTCGTCGGTAAACCAACCTTCCACTTCACCGTCAATGGAAATGCCGTTGTCGTCATAAAACGCGACTAATTTACCTAAGCCCAAGGTGCCCGCCAGTGAACCGGCTTCGTGGGAGATGCCTTCCATAAGACAACCGTCACCCACAAAAGTGTAGGTGTTGTGGTCAACAACAGTGTGACCTTCACGGTTAAATTGGTCGGCTAGAATTTTTTCGGCCAATGCCATGCCTACGGCATTAGTGATGCCCTGACCCAGTGGGCCTGTGGTGGTTTCAACACCAGGTGCATATCCATACTCGGGGTGACCCGGAGTTTTCGAGTGCAACTGGCGGAAATTCTTTAATTCGTCGATCGGCAGATCATAACCGCTCAAGTGCAGCAGAGAGTAGATCAGCATAGAGCCGTGACCATTGGAAAGAACAAAACGGTCTCTGTCAGCCCAATTAGGGTTGTTGGGGTTATGCTGCAAAAAATCGTTCCACAGCACTTCAGCAATATCAGCCATTCCCATGGGCGCACCCGGGTGGCCACTATTGGCTTGTTGGACGGCGTCCATACTTAAGGCTCGGATGGCATTGGCTAGTTCGGCGCGAGAGGGCATGGGCTCAGTATTCCTTGGGTAACGTAAACAGATAACTCAAACAGGGGGTGTGAAAACGGGCGCTATTTTCTCCCACCTTGCCCATCAAGGTAAAGCGTCAGCGGGCTATTAATAAAGAAAAGTGTGCTTATTTCTCACTCTATATCAATATATTTTGATATAGAGTGGATCTACTGCTAGAATCCGCAGATGTCACAACTATCTATGCCATCTTCAGAGGACTTGCCACAACTCGCCAATTGCTTAAAAGCGGCGGGTGATCCTTTGCGCTTGGAGATTTTGCGCATCCTCGAGAGAGACTCTTATGGAGTGATGGAACTCAGCAGGCTGTTCAATACTAAACAGTCGGGCATGAGTCACCACCTCAAGGTACTTACGGCGGCAGGATGGGTAGCCTCACGTCGCGAAGGCAACTCTATCTTTTATCGGCGTGCCAACCCCAGCCAACAATCTGGGCTCTGTCGTTTACAGCAACAGCTTTTTGAGTCTTTAGATGAAACCTCGATATCGCCGGCCCTAGTCGCTCAAGTCAACCTGATTCAGGAAGAGCGGGCATCAACCTCAAAGCAGTTTTTCGCCGAAAATGTCAGCAAGTTCAGAGAACAACAGGACATGATTGCGAGTTATCCCGTATACGCTGAAGCTGTGAAAGATATGGTGAGTGGACTTGGCGAGCACCCGCGCGCCCTGGAGCTTGGCCCTGGTGAAGGTGAATTTTTATCGGTACTCAGCCCGCTCTATAAAGAGGTGATTGCCCTCGACAACGCCGCTCCTATGCTCGCCTGCGCCGAACAAAATGCCCGACAGGAAAATCTCCACAACATCAATTTCATTTTGGGCGATACTCGCGAGGCATTGCGCCGAAAGCTACAGGCCGATTGCGTGGTGGTGAATATGGTATTGCACCACACACCATCACCTGCCGAAGTATTCCAAGATCTCAGCCATTTGCTGAGTGCCGGCGGTCACCTAATTGTGACTGACCTATGTCGACACGATCAAGGTTGGGCCAAAGAAGCCTGTGGCGATTTATGGCAAGGCTTTGAACCCGAAGATTTTACCCGCTGGGCCGTTCAGGCCGGTCTAAAGGAAGGCCAGAGCGTATATTTTGCTTTGCGTAATGGCTTTCAAGTACAAGTACGACACTTTATCAAAGCGCAGGCCAATGCCCGCGCACAAAAAATCCATTCTTACCTATAGTTAACAGTTACCGGCAGGAGAAGCTCCATGGCTGAATATTCAATTTTTACCTCCGAATCCGTTTCGGAAGGGCACCCCGACAAAATGGCCGATCAGATCTCTGATGCCATCGTGGATGCCATCCTCACCGACGACAAAGAAGCCCGAATTGCAGTGGAAACGCTCGTGAAAACCGGCATGGTCGTGGTTGCAGGTGAAGTCCGCACAAGCACTTACGTTGATCTTGAAGACCTAATTCGCGAAGTAGTGCTCGACATTGGCTACGACTCTAGTGACTTGGGATTTGACGGCGCTTCTTGCGCAGTATTAAACGCCATTGGTAAACAGTCACCGGATATCGCCATGGGTGTTGATGAAGGCGAAGACAAAGACATGGGTGCAGGCGACCAAGGTCTCATGTTTGGTTACGCCACCAACGAAACCGAAGTGCTAATGCCAGCCCCCATCTTGTACTCTCACCGTCTAGTGGAGCGCCAAGCTTACCTGCGCAAAAACAAAATTTTGCCTTGGTTGCGCCCCGATGCTAAAAGCCAAGTCACACTGAGATATGAAAACGGTTTACCCGTTGCCATCGACGCCGTCGTTCTGTCGACCCAACACGACCCTGATGTCAGCCAGAAAGACATACGCGAAGCAGTGATGGAAGAGATCATCAAGCACACCCTGCCTGCAGAGTGGCTGCATAAAGACACACTCTTCCATATCAACCCAACGGGTCAATTCATTATTGGCGGCCCAGTGGGCGACTGCGGATTAACCGGTCGCAAAATCATTGTCGACACCTACGGTGGTATGGCACGGCACGGCGGCGGCGCCTTCTCCGGCAAAGACCCCTCGAAAGTAGACCGCTCAGCCGCTTATGCTGGCCGTTACGTCGCCAAAAATATTGTTGCCGCCGGCCTAGCCGAACGCTGTGAAATTCAAGTGTCTTATGCCATCGGTGTAGCGGAACCCACATCAATTGATGTGAATACCTTTGGCACTGGCAAAATTGCCGACAGCGCCATCACCGCACTGGTGCACGAGCACTTTGACCTGCGTCCGCGCGGCCTAATAGAAATGCTTGACCTAAAACGCCCCATCTACCGTCAAACCGCAGCCTACGGCCACTTTGGCCGCGAGCTCGAAAACTTTACCTGGGAAAAAACTGACAAAGTAGAAGCGCTTAAATCGGCCCTTTAAAAGTCACTAAATACCCCTAAACAAAACATTCACTGACGCCAGCCCTGAGCTCGCGCCAGAACAGGACAAACACAATGACAAACGCTACATTTACCGATTACAAAATTGCTGACATCACCCTCGCCGATTGGGGCCGCAAAGAAATTGACATCGCCGAAGGCGAAATGCCCGCACTGATGGCCCTGCGCCGTAAATACCGCGACGCCAAACCTTTGGCCGACGCGCGTATCATGGGCTGTATCCACATGACCATTCAAACCGCCGTACTCATCGAAACCCTAGTAGACCTAGGCGCCGACGTTCGCTGGTCGTCGTGCAACATTTTTTCCACCCAAGACCACGCAGCGGCAGCCATTGCAGCTGCAGGCATTCCCGTATTCGCCTGGAAAGGTGAAACCGAAGAAGAATTCTTGTGGTGTATCGAACAAACCATTCTGGCTAATGGCGAAGTTTGGAACGCCAACATGATTTTGGACGATGGCGGCGACCTCACCGAAATGTGTCACAACAAATACCCCGCCATGTTAGACGCCATCCACGGCATTAGTGAAGAGACCACCACTGGTGTTCACCGCCTCTTAGAAATGTTGGAGAAGGGTCAACTTAAAGTACCCGCCATCAACGTAAACGACGCCGTCACCAAATCTAAAAACGACAACAAATACGGTTGTCGTCACAGCCTTAACGACGCCATAAAACGCGGCACCGACCACCTATTGGCCGGTAAAAAAGCCCTCGTCATCGGCTACGGCGACGTAGGTAAAGGTTCTGCCGCATCACTGCGCCAAGAAGGCATGATCGTAAAAGTCACCGAAATTGATCCCATCTGTGCCATGCAAGCGTGCATGGACGGCTTCGAAGTTGTCTCAGCTTATAATGACGGCAACAACACCGGGAAAGTGGCAGACATCAACACCGCCGTTTTAGAAAACACCGACCTAGTCGTGACCACCACCGGCAACATCAACGTCTGTGACAGCGCCATGCTCACCGGCTTAAAGAGCGGTGCCGTCGTCTGTAACATCGGCCACTTCGATAACGAAATTGACACCGCCTTCATGCGCGAAAATTGGACCTGGGACGAAGTGAAACCCCAAGTTCATAAAATTTACCGCGCCAGCAGCGTAGACGCCGCCAACAACAGCCACCTGATACTGCTTTCAGAAGGTCGCCTAGTAAACCTTGGCAACGCCACAGGTCACCCCTCACGCATCATGGACGGCTCATTCGCCAACCAAGTACTCGCGCAAATGTACCTTTACGAAGCAAACTTTGCCGCACTGTCAGAAGCTGACAAAGCCGCCAACCTCTACGTAAAAATACTGCCCAAAAAATTGGACGAAGAAGTGGCCAAAGACATGGTAGAAGGATTTGGTGGCGTGATCACCCAAATGACCGACGCCCAGGCCAGCTACATAAACGTACCACTAGACGGCCCCTTCAAGCCCGAGAGCTACAAGTACTAGGAAACCCCATGAGCCACAACGACATACGCCTAAGCTTCGAGTTTTTTCCTTCAAAAACACCCGAAGGCCAGGCCAAACTCAAAACAGTAAGAGAAGAACTTTCGGCCTTTGCGCCGGAGTTCTTCTCCGTCACCTACGGTGCCGGCGGGTCTACCCGCAGCAACACCAAAAATGCCGTCTTAGACATCCAAGCCTCAGGGCAAAGTGCCGCCCCCCACCTATCCTTTGGTGGTGACAGCAAAGAAGACGTCAAAGCACTCATACAAGAATACAAAGACGCCGGCATAAAACGTCTTGTTGCCTTGCGTGGTGACATGCCTTCCGGCATGGGTGGTTCATCACAACTCGTGTATGCCAACCAACTCGTCACCTTCATTCGCGAAGAATTTGCCAACGACTTCGAACTCGAAGTTGCCTGCTACCCAGAGATTCATCCCGAAGCCAAAAGTTACGCCGACGACATAAACTACCTAAAAGCCAAATTGGATGCCGGTGCCAACAGCGCCATCACCCAATACTTTTACAACCCCGACGCCTACTTCTACTTCATAGACCAGTGTCAGCGGGCCGGCATAGACAAGCCCATCTACCCCGGTATCATGCCCATCATGAACTACAAAAACCTAGCGCGTTTTTCCAAAGCCTGCGGAGCCGAAATACCTCGCTGGCTAGCAAAGCGTCTAGAAGATTTTGGTGACGACACCGACTCAATCAAAGCCTTTGGCATAGACCTAGCCACAGACCTTTGCGAGACATTACTAGAGAATGGCGCTCCAGGTTTACACCTCTACACAATGAACCAGACCGAGCCCTCAGCTACAATAGTAAAAAATCTCGGATTAATTCCAGTAGAAGAATAGAAAAAGAATAGAAAACATAAAAATAAAATCGACGCATAGTGGTAGGACTGGCAGCGCCTTGCCTAATCCGCCCATTCAGAACGCGTCTTTAAGCTTTTTTCCTCTGACCAAGGTCTTTTAGCGAGGACTGTTTGAGTCCGGCACGGGCGAGTTCCGCAGCGGCTTGGTCAGAGGGAAAAAGCGTGCGTTCGGGCGGATTAGGTGAGGTGCTGCCAGTCCGGGTTCTAGAGATGCACCAACAAGCTAGGTAGTACAAGATATACCAGCGCCAGAAAACCCAAGGACTCCTTCAAATGCGCATCCCAAGAATATACACCGAACAGCCCCTAACCCTAGGCGCCACAATAGACCTAGAAGAGTCCCCCTCCCGCCACATAGCCAAAGTACTGCGCATGACCGTAGGCCGCGAACTCACACTGTTCAACGGTCAGGGCGGAGAATTCACCGCCACCATCAGCCGGCTAGAAAAAAAACACACCAGCGTCACACTCAACGCCGAACACACCAACGATAGAGAATCGCCCCTTAACATAGAACTTTGCATCGGCCTCTCCCGCGGCGAGCGCATGGATTGGATCATCCAGAAAGCCACCGAACTGGGCGTCACAAAAATTACCCCACTGTTCACCGAGCGCAGCGAAGTTAAACTCAAGCCTGAGCGGCTCGACAAAAAAATGCAGCACTGGCAACAAATTATTATCAGCGCTTGCGAACAGTGCCAGCGCAACCGCCTACCAAGCCTCAACACACCACAGAATATTAACCAATACATCGCCTCCTGCCAGGCTCAACTCAAACTCGTATTGCACCACCGCAGCGACACAGGTCTGGGAGAGAGAGATGCACCCACGTCAATCGCCTTATTGATTGGCCCAGAGGGAGGTTTAAATGAAAATGAAATTGCCCAAGCCGAAAGCTCAGGTTTTGTGCCCCTAACACTGGGGCCAAGAGTATTACGCACTGAAACCGCCCCGCTGGTTGCCTTAAGTTTATGCCAGCAACTGTGGGGTGATTTTTAACAAAGCGTGCCTTAGGAAGCCTGCTTCTTATACGCCAAGTACGCCTGTTCCAAAGCTGAAATGTTAGGAATTACCGCCATTTCGCCAGCCAATGAAACCTGCATTAACTCAAACGACTTTTTTCCAGCACTCGTAATTTCCGTAATTTCTCGGTCGTTCACCCGAGCCAAGCGAGGAATACCCTGAGTCGCGATGGCAATAAACGGCAGCTCCTCGCTCTCGCCCGTATTATTCAAAATGGCTACTCGGCAATGATGGTTGAGTGAAGGTTGGGCTTCTCCATTAATCACCTCAAACGACAACAAAGGAACCTGCTGCTCTCGCCAAGCGAACATGCCCAGAAACCAATCTGGGGCATTCAAGGCCGGTACCGGCATATTCCACGACACCATTTCCGCCACACTAACCGTTGGCAACAGCAGCATGCGGTCCACCATCGGAATCAAAAGACTGGCCACTTCATCGATGACCTCTTGCGAATTATTAGCAGTATTTTCTAACACAGCGCTTTCCTATCCCCACTCACTGACTTGCATTATTCATTGTAATTTTTCGCGCCTTTGTATACTTGCGCCGATTTAAACTGTTTACCAAATGCCTCGCCAAACCTTCTGGTGTTGAATAAAAAGACACCAACTTCGCAGCGATTACCGCCTCCGGCATAGAGCCAACCACACAAGACTCCGGTGTTTGCGCCCAGACATAACCACCTTGTTGGGCTAACAAACGACAGGCTACCAAACCGTCTTCACCCATACCAGTGAAAACAATTGCGCCCGCCTTAGCGCCATATACACTGCTCACATTCGCAATCACCTGATCGATAGACGGTGAAAACGCTCCGAGCCACTGGGAATTTTTTGCTTGGCAAAATGTCCCGTTATCGAGCACATTTAGCGCTATAGTGGGCGACATTAATGCAAGCCGCCCCGCCTGTAATCTTTCGCCATGAGCCGCGATATAGGCTGGGTAATGGCTATTGGCGCTCATCATTTTCAACAGAGTTTTATCGTGCTCAGCGTCAATATGTTGCACGTAAATAAAACTGATATCCAAACCCTTCGGCAGCGCGGCTAAAAAAGTTTTTACTGCTGCAGGCCCACCGGTTGAAGCGGCCAATACGCAAACGTTCTGTTGCCGAGAGTGTCGCGTGTCGAAGTCTTGCAAAGACCCCTTAAGCTGCACCAACTGCGCTAGAATTCGTTCGAACCACAGTGTGTGTGCGTGACTACCGACATCAGGCGCACAGCCGTCACCAAAAATAATAGGCTGCTCAACAGTTTCTAACCAAGCGTTATAGGCCTCATTGCCCTGCTCGTCACTCACGTCGACTATCCAAGCATCAGCTTGCGGATTTTGTCGAACATCACCGGCCAAAAAATCTTCAGGCCTAAGGCAGGGCCCCAATTGTAAATCACTGTCGGCGAGCGCTTGGGCCAAGCTGAGTTGTTGTATTCGCGCACTACAGACAAGGCCCACACAAACCGTGCTCAAGGCACTAGGCCTCAGTTTCGTCGTCGCCCAGCAAATCTTTTATCGCTGTCACCAAAACTTCTTCTTGGTAAGGCTTACCCAAATAATTATTCACACCCAAACTGAATGCGTGCTCCCGATGTTTATCACCCGTGCGTGAGGTAATCATAATGATGGGCAAATCTTTGAGACGCTGACTGGAGCGTACATTCTTTGCCACTTCAAAACCGTCCATTCGGGGCATTTCAATGTCGAGCAACATAAGGTCAGGCTGTAAATCTTGTAACTGACTCAAGGCATCAACACCATCTTTTGCGGTATGTACAATATAGCCTTCTCGCTCAAGAAAACGCGTAGTCACTTTTCTTACGGTCACCGAATCGTCCACCACCAAAATCGTCGGCGTTGAGACTTCTTGGCGTGCGAGAAGTGCTTGGGCATCATCGCCCTTGTCAGATTCCAAGCGCACCAATTCCTGACGCACCATGGCATGGGGATCTAAAATGACGACGACACTACCGTCACCCATCACGGTTGCGCCTGACAAACCCGCCACATTACTGAACTGCGAGCCCAGGGTTTTCACGACGATTTCCCGGCTGCCCATTAAACTGTCAACTTGCAAAGCCACGGCGTGTTCAGCGCTGCGCACCAACACAACTGGAATAGGCAACACCTGCCCTTCCAATTTTGGGTTGGCGCCAGTGTTAAGCATTTCCCCCAAATAACGCACTTGATAATTTTGGCCCGCGTATTCAAAGCGCGCGTCACGGTCTTCGTAATAATGCTCTAGCTCGAAAGGACTGACTCGCACAATACCTTCAATACTGTTCAAGGGCACAGCAAAACGGTCATCGCCAATTTGCACCATCAAGGCACGGTTAACCGATACGGTAAAGGGCAGCCGTACAACAAATTCTGTGCCGACACCTTGCTGGGAGACAATTTGCATATTGCCGCCCATCTGCTTAATTTCAGAATGAACTACGTCCATGCCCACGCCACGACCAGAGATTTGAGTCACTTTTTCGGCGGTGCTGAACCCGGGGTGCAAAATAAACTGCATAACTTCATGGTCGGTGAGCGCTGTGTGCTCGTTAATAAGCCCCCGCTCCACTGCCTTAGCTCGCACCTTAGTAAGGTCGATACCTCGGCCGTCATCCTGCAAGCGAATTAATACGTCCGCGCCTTCTCGGCCCAAGCTTAGGGTTACCTGCCCTAAGTCAGCCTTGCTCGCCGCACGTCGCTCATCGCTGCTTTCAATGCCGTGGTCAACAGCATTGCGCAGCATATGCTCTAAAGGTGCGACCATGCGCTCCAACATAGAACGATCCAATTCACCTTCAACATTTTCCAAATTGAAATGAACGGACTTGTTCAGTTCGCCAGAAATCTGCCTGACAATACGACGCAAGCGCGGCACCAAACGAGAGAAGGGCACCATACGAGAACGCATCAAGCCCTCTTGTAAGTCTGTGTTAATTCGCGACTGTTGCAGAAGTAGAGTTTCGGTATCACGTGTTTTGTCTAAGAGGGTCGATTTTAAATCCATCAAATCCGACGCACTCTCTGTCAATGAACGCGACAGCTGTTGCAACATGGAATAGCGGTCCATTTCCAAGGGGTCAAAATCTTCGTGCTCTGCTAACTGCTCTTGGCGAAAGACCATTTGAGCTTCAGTTTCAATATCAAGCCTACGCAGTTGTTCTTGCAAACGATTAATGGTCATATCCATTTCTTCAATGGAATAACTCAGTTCACTCACTTGCTCTTCCATCCGACCACGGCTGATGGAGGTTTCACCGGCTAGGTTAACCAAATCTTCCAAGAGCTCGGCCGAAACTTTCACAACTTCCTGCGGTGTGCTTCGCTGAGAGGCTATCGCTGCGGCCGCGGGCGAATGCGGTACATTGACGTCGCCGGTATTCAGCGAAGGCGCTGGCGTGGGTGACAAGGTGGGTTCTTTCGCCTTTGGCGAAAACGGCAAAATCTCTGCACCCTTGTTCACAGTCTTGGGCGCTTCAAGCGGCTCGGGCTCGTCTGCTGGTTTCTGGCTTGGAACACTCGTTAAGCTTACAGGCTCAGACGGTGCATCAATTTGCGGAGCATTTTCGGCCAGTAATTCCTCAGCGCCCATCTTGTCTGATTTAATTTTGTCAGTACTGTTTAGTAACAAATCTTGATAGGCGTGAACACTGGTAAAGAATGTGTCATTGATGTCCGTGCCACTACCCTGCTCAATCAAATAGCTTTCAAAATTATGAGCCAGCTCACCAAAGCCCATTAAGCCCGCAAGACGAGCGCCACCTTTCAGTGTGTGCAGTGCCCTCTTTAATTCTTCAACACTCTCAATGTTGCTCCGATCACTCTGCCAATTATGAATGGACTGATCAATATCATCTAAGAGTTCATCGGCTTCTTCTGAGAAAATCTCCAATATTTCTGGGTCAATATCGTTCTCGTCATCAACAAGTTTGTGTTCTTTCTCTTCATCTTGGGAATTAGTATTTTCAGAAGCTGCTAGAGCTTCAGCTTCGAGCCTAGCATTCCTTGCGGCAAGTTCTTGAGCTTCGAGTTCGGCTTTGGCTTTGGCTTCTAAATCTGCAAGTTCCTGAGCTTCAAACGCTGCCTTTGCCTCCGCTTCTGCAAGCTCCTGAGCTTCTAGCGCAGCCTTTGCCTCCGCTTCTGCAAGCTCCTGAGCTTCGAGCGCTGCCTTTGCCTCTGCTTCTGCAAGTTCCAGAGCTTCCACTTCCGCCTTGGCTTCTGCTTCCGCAAGTGCTTGAGCTTCAAGTTCCGCCCTGGCTTCCAAATCTGCAAGCTCCTGAGCTTCAAGCTCAGCCTTGGCCTCCAATTCGGCAAACATTTTAGCTTCTGCATCTGCTTCGGCCTTTGCTAAAGACTCTGCAGCCGCCAGCGCCAGAGTCTCAGCCTCGGCCAAGGCCTCAGCTTCAGCTAGGGTGTCAGCCTCAGAAAGCAATCCATTATTTAGCTCAGGAATGGCCAACAAGTTATTTAAAGACTTGGCCAAGTCCGGATCTATAGGACGAATATTCTGTCCCGCAGCCACCGCATCAACCATATCCAACAGTGCATTGTGACCAGATTTTAATATCGGAAACAAACCTTCATCTGCACCCAATAAGCCTTGTTCAGTTGCGTCGTAAATGCCTTGAAGCTGACTTGCCAAACCCGCCATTTCAGGTAAATTTGCCTGCACAGCGCCTTGTTCAAGCGTGGCCAATTCAGCCACCAGTGGTTTGAATATCTCTAAATTCGCAGGTGCTTGCTGCCAGCGATCAATAAGCTCATCAGCGTCGAGCAAGAGATTCATCTCTTCCGCCATGAAAATAGACAATAAATGTGGGTCTACCGACTTATTGTTATTCTCCGCAGCCTCTTGCTGACGAATAAGATGCCCAACGGACAGCTCTTTAAGTTCAGCGAGACGCGCCACAAACTGAGCAAGACGCGGAAGTTCGACGGTTTGTTCACCGAGCAATTGTTCCAAACCCACACGGGTATAGCTCACACCATCACGCAAGAGCTGGAGTATGTCGGCGTTGACATCTACCTGATAAGTGCGCAGTTCTTTTGCAAATAACTCCAAAGGTGTCGCCAGCTCGGCGATGGGTGTCACGCCTGCCATATGGGCGCTACCTTTCAAGGTATGCAGAGCGCGCTGGGTCGCATCACTCGGCGGCAAATAGAGAGGCGCTGCCTCATCCATTTCATGAATAAATTCTTCTATCGTCTCTAGGTGGGCTTCAGCTTCGGTACTAAATATTTCCCAAAGAACCCGATCATTCTCATCCTCTTCTGAAAGCTCATCCGCTTCCTCAAGGTCTTCAACTACGGCACTTTCAAGTTCCGGAGCATGCTCATGATCAGTGGCCAAACTCGCGAGCAGCGCTTCAGGGACAACGCCATTCGCTAAGCTTTCACCCCACGCTTGAAGTTCCTGCGTTCTTTCTATCTGGCAATCAGTACGTCTATCATTAAAAGCCTGAATTAATTCAGGCATGAGTTCATGCACCTGGCGAACATATTCAACGGTGAGTGCGTTTCGTTCTGCACCACCATCAATCACGCGATTCAATAAGTTCTCGGCTACCCATGCCAATTCAGCAGCTTGCAAGGCACCGACCATTCGCCCGCTACCTTTTACAGTATGGAATGCTCTCCTCACCTCTGAAAGTGAATCACCATCGTTGAGGTTTTCTGCCCAGCGCGGTAAGTACTCTGTAATGGTGTCATTTACTTCAGCCGCTTCTTCGATGAATATCTCAATAATCTCTTCATCAATATCTGAGCTGAGCTCTTCTTTTTCTACAGGCGATGACACTTCATCCGGCGCCACAGCTGTCGCAATTTCAAGCGCAATGTTTTCTGGCTCAACAACTTCAGAATCTGAGAGTTCTGCCGTTGAATCTTCGCCTTCAGAGGCCGGAGCCTCGTCATCCACACTGACGGCTTCGTTAGTTACATCGGTAGTTGTCTCAAGCAAAACTTCACTGGAAGTATCAGAGGAATCTTGAATATCTAATTCAAGTAATTCCTCTGGGGCACTGGCCTCTTTACTATCGGCCTCACCACGAAGATCAAAGCCCAATTTATATAAACTTTCTTCCGCATGAGACAATAGATCATCGTCGGCATTTTTTGGGTCGACACGATAATTGTCTAGATAGTATTCAACCCCGGACATCGCATCAGCTAGGAGCTCAAGGCGACTCCATTCAGGCTTGTCGCCACCCTCAACCAAACTATTTTCTACGAAATTGGCGCAGGCTCCAATAATACCCGCGGGACGGCTCAGCTGCATTAGGCCAAGACCACCACGCACTTCATTCAGTAAGCGCGGTACGTTTTCCAATTGACGAGCGTCATACTGTGAAGAAATATATTCAACAATGGCATCTTTAGCTTGTTCTATGCCCATGCTGCTTTCTCGCAACACAGACTCATGCGCAAGCTCAACATGCCCTTCGGTGGGCGTGGGCGGCTCTTCGCCCTGCCTAGCAGTAATGCCCACCAAGGCGTCAAGCGACGCCTCAACACTGATAATTTTTCCAGCCACATTCAGAAGAGTCTGTGACGAAGGAACTTCGGAATCCACGCTCAAAGTTTCAAGCTCTTGCACTTGGGCAAGTACAGTCTGACGTAGTTCCTCAACGTCAATCACCACCATGGTATCGGCGATGCGAGACAAGATAGGAGTGATGCGGCTTAGTGTTTCAGAAGGATTTTGTTCTAACTCCGGAGATTCCAACAGCGTTTTAACTGAATGCAGCTCTTCTTTCAACGCGGCCACGACCGAACGCAGCGCATCTAAATCTGGGGACAATGAACTTTGCAAAACTAAGGAGGCAAGGTCTACCCCCTTAGGAATGACATTGTCCAGCTGATAAAGTGATTTGATACGATTGAGGTGCGCGCCCTCACTGCTCGCACCGGCCACGTAATAGAGTAAGTGTGTTAATAATTCTTCGTCGGCCGGCGTATCCAACTCGGCGTTTCCACGCACCACATAACGCTTTAGCTCTTTGTGTAATTCTTTCAGCAGTGTCTTAACAGACACACTGTGCTCAATAGAGTCTTTGGCCACCCCTTCGAGTAAAGCGAGAGAGATGTCCCAAATTGCCTGCCTAGGGCTACCTTGGGTTAATTTGTAAAGGCGTGAAAACGCTTTGTGCAGATAGGCGGTATTTTCTTCTAGCTTTACACCACGAATAAGGCCATTAGCCGCCACTTGATACATCTGGCGAAGCTTTTCAACCACTGCTACAAATTGTTGGCTATTATTTGCCGCCGAAACACGCTCACCTTTAACAATTTTTGCAGGTGCCAGATCAATGGTCGCGGCAACATCATTGCCGACCAGTTCTTCGCCTCGCACAACCCGCAGGTCATTAAGGAGTGATTGAATCAGCAGTGGATTTTCGAGACGTGAGGTTTTAATTTGGTCGAGATAGATAGGCAACTGCAAAATTGCCTGCATTAGAATTTGATGTGCATCTTCACTATTTGCACAGGCGCCCGTCATCAGAGCCTGAGACAAGAGTTCCATTTCACTGGCTAAATTAGCCGCACTTTTGAATTCCACCATCGCCAGGCTTCCGTGCACCTGGTGTAAGTGGGTCAAACAGAAACGAATGCGCGTAGAATCTTCTGGGTCTGACACAAAGGCTTCTAGTGCTTGCGCCGCTTGCTTCAGGGTTGAGTCAATTTCCTCAATCACCCAATCTAATGCAGCAAAATTGTGACTATCTCCCATTTGGAGCGGTCCTCATGTGGTCTGAATTCTCTGGTAGGCCTGCACACCAATCTCTCGACAAGGCGTGAGAAATATATTCTTCCAGGTCATAACTTCCCCTGGGCCTATTATTAAAATCCCCCCTGGCTTGAGCTGCTTAACCAGGGCATCCAGAATGCTTTTTTTTCGCCACTCCTGAAAATAAATCAACAGATTTTGGCAAAATATAATGTCCATTTTTTCTATGGGCTTATGCGCTAAGTCCAAAATATTTTCGCAATGAAAGCGAATGTGCCTTTTCACTGCATCGGTCACTTTCAGGCGCCCGCCATGAGTTTGAAAATATTTCTCTCTAAGCGCCGGTTTTACCTCAGCAAAAGCGCTGCCAGGATATTCACCGAGTTTGGCAAGAGCGATAGCTTCAGCACTAATATCAGTGGCGTCTATAGTGTAACTAAGGTCGCCTCCATGTAACTCAGCAGCCTCTTCAAATAACATAGCCAATGAGTAGGGCTCTTCACCAGTGGCGCAACCTACACTCCATACATTGAGTGATGCACTCGTTTTTTCATACTTCTCAACGATGGTTCGTCGCACAAAATCAAATGATTCAATGTGGCGAAAAAAACGCGTTTCATTAACCGTTATTCGACTAACAAACACGCCCCACTCCTCAGCATCTGCGGCGCGCACAATTTGATAATATTCATCAAAACTGTTGCAGTTCAGCTCTCGCATACGCATTAATAATTGCGCTTGCAAATGCGATTGCTGAACTTGACGGAAATGCATGCCGGTGCGTTCTTCTAACAATCCATTCCACTGTTCAAACTGCAGTGCAGACAAACTCTGTGTAGCCTGCAAGGACCATCCCATCAACAATCTTCCCGTTTAAGCTCTCGAATGCTCATCGTCTGCATTGTCTAAATCGAAGTCGGTATGTATTTGCGTAACGTTGAGCTCATCGTCGAAGTCATCACCCAAGTCTAGATCCACCGCGTCTTCCAGAGTCTCAATATCGTCGAGGGTTTCGATATCATCTAGAATTTCAATTTCATCTAGAGTTTCAATCTCGTCTATAACGTCAACGTCCGCTACGATTTCGTTCTTATTCAGTGTTTCAATGTCATCAGCCGCACCCAGAGCAGCCGCCTCTGCTATTGGCGCCTCATACTCGTCGTTTTGAGCGGGCACTGCATCCGCTATGGATACAACAGGTTCTGCATCTTCCGGTAGTTTAAAGCCAGCAACCGATTCGCGTAGATCAAGTGCCATCTCGGCCAAGTTACCAATAGACGATGCGGTTGCACCGGTACCAGCAGAGGTTTGAGAAGTAATTTCTTGAATCACGTTCATGGTATTGGAAATGTGACCCGCCGATGAGGCTTGCTGTCTTGCGGCGTTGGAAATGTTCTGAATCAAATCAGACAAGTTAGCCGATACACTTTCAATTTCTTCCAGAGCAACACCGGCGTCTTGTGCCAGTCTTGCGCCTCGAACCACCTCAGAGGTTGTTTGTTCCATCGAAGTTACAGCTTCGTTGGTATCGTTTTGAATGGTTTTCACCAAGGCTTCAATTTGCTTTGTCGCCGCTGCTGAACGTTCCGCCAATCGTTGAACCTCATCCGCTACCACGGCGAAACCTCGACCGGCGTCACCCGCCATAGATGCCTGAATCGCGGCGTTAAGTGCAAGAATGTTTGTTTGGTCGGCAATGTCGTTAATCAAGCTTACGATGTCACCAATTTCCTGTGAAGACTCACCCAATCGTTTAATACGCTTCGAGGTGTCTTGAATCTGTTCGCGAATTGTATCCATGCCGTTGATGGTGTTTTGCACCACTTTCGAACCATTGTTTGCAATGGATACCGAGCGCTCCGCAACGCCTGCTGACTCGGCGGCGTTAGCTGATACCTGGTCAATGGTCACAGCCATTTCATTTACGGCCGCCGATGCACCAGCAATTTCTTGTGCTTGGTGATCAGAAGCTTCCGCAAGGTGCAGTGCTGTTTGCTGGGTTTCTTGTGCAGCTGCCGATACATTTACAGAAGTATCATTAATACGCGATACCAGAACTCGAAGTTGGTCAATGGTAAAGTTGATGGAGTCAGCAATAGCACCGGTGAAATCTTCTGTTACCGTTGCGGTACTGGTTAAGTCACCGTCAGCGAGGTCGGCCAGCTCATCCAGAAGCCGCAAAATTGCAGTTTGGTTACGCTCGTTGGTTTCTGCCGTTTCTTGTAGGCGAGTTCTTGTGCCCGACAGAAGTTGTGCGGCAATAGCTAAAATAAGCAAAACCGACAAACCACCCAGAATGGCAACAATCAGATTGTTGGGCTGGCGAGTAGTCGACAACTGAGAAATTCGATCAGATAGTTGTGCAAGAGACTGCTGTAGAAGTGGCGTATCATCTAACAGTGCATTGGCAGACTGACGCGCTTTAAAAAGTGCGGGTGAGGCCGCGAAAATGTCTTTTACTGAGCCGCTCACAAACTCAAATAACTTACCCACCTCACTTAAGCTTTCAATGGCCTCGCCGTCGGTCACTCTGGAAATACCCAAGGTGCGGTCACCGTCGGTCATACCGGCCAATACTTTACCAAAGACATTGGCGTCTAAGTTAAATTGGTCAGCGGCCGTGTCAGCATTGCCTCCACCACGCAACATTTTGTCAACGTTTCGACCGATACGCTCAACCAACCACGATTGCTTCTGCGCCACCGATACTTGATCGGCGGGAGCATTTTTATCCAACAGAATCTCAACAATAGTGTTGTGCTCGGCCTGTAGCTCCGGCAGAGATTCATTCAAAGTGTTGGCCACGTCATTCAGGAAAATGATCGTATCTTCATTGGTAATAATGGTATCGGCGTTGTTCTTAACACGGGTCCAGATCCCATCATAACCTCCGAACTCTTCAGCCAAGGCCTGGCGGGTTTGGGCGTCGCCATTGCGCAAGCGGTTCCAAGCGTCATCCATACCGCTCACAACCGTTTGCAACTCTTCAAACGCCTTTTTGTCACCGGAGGTTGCCTCACGCGAAAGCGCGCTCACCCGATAAGAGAAGGTTCGCAGTTCAGCACTGAGGTTTAAGTAGCTCTGGTCTCGCGCTGAGTCGCGTTGCACCATAAAAATACTGACGGCCATGGCAAGCAATAGGACAAATAATCCCACCACAAATGCTGTCATGGTGGGATTCGCCCTAAGGGTGGCTACCCTGTTTCTGGGTTCGTTTTTCATGCTAAGTGCTCCTAAGCAACACTGGTTTTAGTCTATGGTGGTTTAATACAAAATTAAGCGGCGCATTTGCCCGCCTTGGTTTATCAATTGCTTTACGCCATTGCCGCATCGGCAAAGCGCTCATCAGTAGCCAAAGTGGCGGGGTTAAATACAGACCACAAATGCGCTCCCGCGGGATAACAACCTTCAACAAAAGGTTTAACTTCTGCCGGCAGATGACCCGCTTCTTCTTGATAGGTGTCCATGGGAAAATGCTGCATACCAAACACTTGATCGACCATCAAACCGGTATATAGGCCGCCAATCTCGAGTACTAATACGCGCCGCAGCTTGCGGTGACCGGAGAGGCTGGTGCCAAAGAAATTGGCCATGTCGTAGATAGGAAGCAGGCGACCGCGCACATTAGCCACCCCTTTTACCCAAGCTTGTACATTGGGCAAATGGGTATATCCCGGCACTTCCAACATTTCAGATACTTGACCCATGGGGGCCACGAAACGTTGACCAAGCAGAGAAAAACCCACTCCACTCCAGTGTGGCCGAATATCCAACTGTGCGGGCAAGCCTTTAGCGGAGCGTCGTGTGCGCTGCGCCAAATCTAGCAGGGCTCGAAAAGCCGCTTGCTGCTCTGGCATAAGGTCTTTTCCTATAATCTAAAGCCCCATAGAATCGGGGCTATTTATTTCGGCCCCAGTTAGGCTATTGAATCGGCGATGATTTCTAACAATACAGATTCTTCAATAGGCTTCGTGAGATACGCTTTAGCACCCTGACGCATGCCCCACACACGGTCAGTTTCCTGATCTTTGGTGGTGACAATAATAACGGGAATATGGGTTGTTTCGGGGGCTTTTGTTAGCTGGCGTGTTGCCTGGAAACCATTGAGCCCAGGCATAACGATATCCATCAAAACAATATCGGGCTTTTCTTTCTTGGCAACAACCACGCCGTCTTCACCACTTTCGGCTGTTAGTACCTCGTGCCCATTTTTCTCTAACATGCCGGCAAGCTTGTAAGTTTCAGTGGGAGAGTCATCAACAATTAATACTCTGGCCATGCGTTCCTCTGATTGTCAGTTTTATTATTTATAGTGCTTGAGCCATCAATTTAGGAAATGTGGTTTTCTATCGCACCCAGCAATTCGCTTTTACTAAAAGGTTTGGTCAAGTATTCGTCTGAGCCTACAATGCGGCCCTTAGCCTTATCAAATAGCCCGTCTTTGCTGGACAGCATGATCACAGGCGTACCTTTAAATTCACTGTTGTTCTTGATGAGCGCGCAGGTTTGATAGCCGTCGAGCCGAGGCATCATGATATCGACAAAGATAATATCAGGGCGAGTATCAGCAATTTTTGCCAAGGCATCGAAACCGTCGGTGGCGGTAACCACGGTACATCCCGCTTTTTTCAACAGGGTTTCAGCCGTTCGACGAATGGTTTTACTGTCGTCAATCACCATTACCTTCAGGCTTTCCATGTTTACGTCCATACTCTTTTAACCTTATGGGTTATTTTTTTATCACGTAATTTCAAGCAATTTTGTGGCATTTCCTGCGCCAGAAAGTCACCTGTTCTGTTTTTAACATAGATTCTCGGGCATATCTATAAGCGCCTGAATAAATTGAATATTCATAGTATTTTATGCGACAGAATCGGCAAAATTTACTATTGCTTTAGCTGCCCCGAACACTTAACGTTAGATTCCGCTAGCGTCAACTCTTACGACCCTTTGAGATTAGTTCAATTGGCGTATACTACCCAGCCAAATAACAGGTTTTCTTATGAGTATTACACTTGGTGTGGTCATGGACCCCATCGCGACAATCAAGCCCTATAAAGACACCACTCTGGCACTGCTGCTCGCAGCTCAAGCCAAAGGTTGGGCCCTGTATTATATGGAGCAGGCCGATATGTATCTGGACCAAGGCATTGCCCTGGCCCAAGTTCGCCCCTTGAAGGTAATGGACGATAATGATCACTGGTTTGAGCTCGGCGAAGCGCGTGCGATGCCTCTTGGTGAGCTCGACACTATTTTGATGCGGAAAGACCCTCCCTTTGACAGCGAGTTTATCTACAGCACCTACATACTTGAAGCCGCTCAAGACCAAGGCGCACTGGTGGTCAACGACCCTCGGAGCCTGCGAGACTGCAACGAGAAAATTTTTGCAACGCGCTTTCCTCAGTGCTGCCCAGACGTACTGGTGAGCCGCAGCGAACCGCAGCTAAGAGACTTTCACAAGACCCACGGTGATGTGATTTTCAAACCGCTTGACGGTATGGGTGGCACCGGAATCTTCCGCTGCAGCCCTAAAGACCCCAATGTAGGCGTGATTCTAGAAGTGCTTACGAACATGGGAGCCAACTTCATAATGGCCCAGCGCTTCATCCCTCAAATCACTCAAGGCGACAAACGCATACTGGTAGTAGACGGTGTTGCCGTGCCTTACGCCTTGGCGCGCATTCCAGCAGAGGGAGAAACTCGGGGCAATTTGGCCGCTGGCGGGCGCGGTGTCGCTCAGCCTCTCACCGATAGAGACCAGTGGATCGTAGATCAAGTCGCTCCTACCTTGAAAGAAAAAGGGCTTTTATTTGTTGGGCTAGACGTTATTGGTGACTACCTCACGGAGATTAACGTGACCAGCCCAACCTGCGCTCGTGAAATTGACAAAACCTACGGCACCAACATTGGCGATCAGCTAATGACAGCGATTGAAAAACGCCTGTCGTGACAGCCGTGATGCCAAGTTATTCAGCACCTGCTTCAGGCCCGCCGGTAGATACCGGTGACCGCCTGAGCTTCACGGTGTTTTTAGCCTTGGCGCTTCACGCCCTACTTATTTTTGGCATCAGCTTTACCTTAGACCGAGGTGGCAATCAGAGCCCAACCCTTGAGATAACACTGGCCACTCACAAATCTTCCGTCGCCCCCAACAAAGCCGACTATCTGGCCCAGTTTGATCAAGAAGCTAGCGGCACTGAAGACGACGCCCGCCAACTCACCACAGACCAAAGCGCTGAATTTGCCGACACCGTAATTAGAGACATCAACCCAACACCACAGACCCGGGCCGTCACCCCCAGCGAACAAAAAGACCTGCAGCAAGTTACCACCACCGGCAACAGCCCCCAGAAGGCACGCCTGCAAATTGACCCGAACCCCAGTGACGAAGTCGAGCTTCAGGAGGGCAGTTTGGAAGACCTGCCACTACTCAGTGCAGAAATTACTAGCTTGCGAGCCAAACTCGATCAACAGAGACAAGAATACGCCAAGCGCCCTCGCATACGCCGCCTAACCTCCGTTGCGACCAAAACCTCATTAGAAGCCGAATACCTGCATCGATGGAGCAGTAAAGTAGAATTTATTGGCAATCGGAACTACCCAGAAGAAGCCCTCAAAGAGAGCCTTTTTGGCACCTTGCGCTTAGCCGCTGTGATCAAAGCAAACGGCACTGTTGACCGGGTGGAAATACTGCAGTCCTCCGGACACCCCATGCTAGACCAAGCCGCGCTGCAAATTGTACACCTCGCATCACCGTTCATGGCCTTTCCCGCTGATATCAGTAAAGAGTATGACCAGCTCGAAATTATCCGCACTTGGCACTTTGAAATTACCGGCCTCTCAACCTCCAGCTAATCACTGGGCCTAAAGATAAATTCAGCTATAATCACTTTATGACAAACAACGAAACCCCTAAAGAAAACGGCGACCTCTGCCAAAGCGACCTAACTCAGGGCAACCTGAGCAATCACTTCCTTATCGCTATGCCCGGCTTAGACGACACCAGCTTCGCACACACAGTCACCCTGGTCTGCGAGCACAGTGCCGAAGGTGCAATGGGCATAGTCATAAACGCCCCACTGAATATCAACATGGAAGAAATCTTTCAGCAGATGCAACTCACCGCCTCTGACGAGGCCAACAAACGCACCGTATTCGCCGGCGGCCCGGTGCAACTGGAACGAGGCTTTGTGCTTCACAAAACCGGCACCACTTGGAACTCAACCCTCGAAATATCTAAAGACATTAGCCTAACGGTTTCCAAAGACATCATCGCCGCCATTGCCAACGAAGAAGCCCCACCAGAAGCCATAGTGGCGCTCGGTTATGCGGGTTGGGGCGCGGGGCAACTAGAAGAAGAAATTGCCGAAAACACTTGGCTAACCCTCATTGCCGACAGTGACATTTTATTCAACACCCCCTGCGAACAGCGCTGGGCACTGGCCGCGCAATCACTGGGCATCGACCTAAACCTGATGTCATCCACCGCAGGCCACGCTTAAACCAAGCAAGCCAACAACATTACCCCCAATCGAGCTCACTACATGTCAAAAACCTACTTGGCCTTCGACTACGGCACCCGCAACATAGGCCTTGCCAGCGGCCAATCCGTCACCCGCACCGCCGTTGAAAGACCCGCACTAAAAGCTAAAGACGGCGTGCCCAACTGGCAAGAGGTGGAAGCCCTGCTTAAAGAATGGAAACCCGACCTAGTGATAGTAGGCCTGCCTTTAAATATGGACGATAGCGAAAGTGAACTCGCCGCCCGGGCGCGAAAGTTCGGCCAACGATTGCACGGTCGTTTTGGGGTAGCGGTAGAAATGGTCGATGAGCGCCTTTCAAGTTATGAAGCAAAAGGCGAAGTGATGGCGAAAGGAGGCTCCAGAGACTACGGTAAGAACCCCGTAGACTCCATAGCTGCCCGACTGATTTTAGAATCTTGGTTTAACGAACAAAGTTAACTAGAACTGGCTGCCGCTGCGATCATCACTGGTATCCATCGACAGCTCATCCGCCGCATTACTCAGATAATCTGGGTCAGACTCTGAGCCCAGTTTAATCATCAAACGTAGGTCATTGGACGAATCAGCGTAGGCCAGCGCGTCCTCATAGGTGATTTCACCGCCGTCATACAAATCGTACAAAGCCTGATCAAAAGTCTGCATTCCGAGCTCAGTTGACTTCTTCATCAGCTCCTTGAGCTCATGAATTTCGCCTTTTCGGATCAAATCTGAAGCCAAAGGCGTATTGAGCAGAACCTCCATACACGCCCGCCGCCCCTTACCGTCAGGGGTGGGAATCAACTGTTGGGCAATAATGCCTTTCAAATTTAAGGACAGGTCCATAAACAGCTGACTGTGCCGATCTGCATCAAAGAAATGGATAATACGATCTAAAGCTTGGTTGGCATTGTTCGCGTGCAAGGTACAAAGACACAAGTGCCCTGTCTCAGCAAAGGCAATTGCGTGATCCATCGTTTCGCGAGAGCGCACCTCGCCGATGAGAATAACATCTGGCGCTTGGCGCAAGGTGTTCTTCAAAGCCACCTCAAAGGACTCGGTATCGATACCCACTTCACGCTGGGTGACAATACAGCCCTTATGCTGGTGAATAAATTCGATGGGGTCTTCAATCGAAATAATATGCCCTTTACTGTTCGTATTGCGATGCCCAATCATCGAGGCCAGCGAAGTAGACTTACCGGTGCCCGTAGCACCGACAAAAATCACCAAGCCGCGCTTCTCCATCGCCAGCTCTTTAATAATTTGTGGCAGACCCAAATCATCAATCTTGGGAATATTGGTTTCAATGCGACGCAACACCATGCCAGCCAAGTTACGCTGGTAGAAAGCACTGGTTCTAAACCGACCCACGCCTCGAGCGCTGATGGCAAAATTAAGCTCTTTGGTTTCAAGAAATTCGGCCCGCTGACGGTCGTTCATCACGCCTAACACCGTCTCTCTGGCCTTTTCAGGGGACAGAGGTGTAGTGGTTACTGGCACAACCTTGCCATTGAGTTTCATCGATGGCGGAACCCCCGCCGTAATAAAAAGGTCTGATGCTCCTTTCTCTACCATCAACTGCAAAAGACGGTCAAAATCCATAACGGTACCTTCCGTATCTTAGTGAGAGCTTCCAGCTCTTGAGATTAAAAATTATCAGGCATCTTAGCTTTCTCGCGAGCAACGTCACGCGAGATGATCCGTTTGGCCACCAAATCGGCCAAGCATTGGTCGATTGTCTGCATACCCAGAGAGCCGCCCGTTTGAATCGCAGAATACATCTGCGCCACCTTGTCTTCACGAATCAGATTGCGAATAGCCGATGTTCCCCGCATGATTTCATGGCCGGCCACACGGCCGCCACCATTTTTCTTCAGCAAGGTTTGTGAAATAACAGCCTGCAGTGATTCCGACAGCATCGATCGCACCATCGACTTTTCATTCGCGGGGAATACATCCACCACCCGGTCAATGGTTTTAGCCGCCGACGTGGTGTGTAAGGTGCCAAATACCAAGTGGCCTGTTTCCGCCGCGGTCAAAGCCAAGCGAATGGTCTCTAGATCTCGTAATTCGCCCACTAGAATGATATCTGGATCTTCACGCAAAGCCGATCGCAAGGCCTCAGTAAAGCCGTGGGTATCGCGATGTACTTCTCTTTGGTTTACCAGGCACTTTTTACTCTCGTGAACAAATTCGATGGGGTCTTCAATGGTTAAAATATGTTCATATTTATGGTCATTGATGTAGTCAACCATGGCCGCCAGTGTCGTAGACTTACCGGAGCCCGTAGGGCCCGTTACCAGCACTAAACCCCGAGGCGCCGCACAGATATCGCGGAACACCTGCCCCATACCCAGCTCTTCCATAGTCAATACTTTCGAGGGAATGGTTCTGAAGACGGCACCAGCACCGCGGTTTTGGTTAAAGGCGTTGACACGGAAGCGGGCAACACCGGGCACTTCAAAGGAAAAATCGGTCTCTAAAAACTCTTCAAAGTCTTTGCGCTGCTTGTCATTCATGATCTCGTAGATCAAACTGTGAACTTGTTTGTGCTCCATAGGCGGAAGATTAATACGCCTCACATCGCCGTCCACTCGAATCATTGGCGGCAAACCGGCCGATAAGTGCAAATCTGATGCGCCTTGCTTTGCACTAAACGCTAAGAGTTCCGTAATATCCATACCACTACCTTATTATAAGAGTCCTTAAAGAGACGGCTCTAATGGAGAAAAAGAGAGACCATCCCCCAAGTATATGCTGAAGATCATTGAAGACAACCTAATTAAACTCGAAGCTCGACTTCAAAATGCCGCAAGCGCCTGCCATCGCGACCGAGCGTCATTTTCGCTGCTTGCTGTCAGCAAGACTCAAGCAGCCGAGGCTCTTCGCGAATGCTATAAGCTAGGCCAAAGGCACTTTGGCGAAAATTATTTGCAGGAGGCCCTAGACAAGCAAGTAAAGCTTAACGATTTATCCATCACTTGGCACTTCATTGGGCCCATTCAATCCAACAAAACACGGGCCATCGCTGAAAACTTTGACTGGGTTCACAGTGTGGATCGCGTTAAGATTGCTCGACGCTTGAGCGAGCAGCGACCCAAAGCTATGCCTCCCATAAAACTCTGCCTACAGGTCAACCTTGATGCAGAGGAAAGTAAGTCGGGTGTAGCCCTAAACCAGATCGCTGAACTCGCCGAAGAAATAACCAATTTACCGGGTGTGCAATTGCGTGGCCTCATGGCCATCCCAATGAAACTAGATGACCCGAAGGCCCAACAACTCAGCTTCAATCGCTTGTTTAAGGCCCTTGAATCATTGCAGAAAACCCTGCCCGCACAGCCGCTCGACACGTTGTCCATGGGCATGTCGGGCGATTTGGAAGCAGCCATAGCGGCGGGCTCCACCCTAGTTAGAGTGGGCACCGACATTTTTGGCGCTCGCCGCCAATAACACCACCAGTAAGGAAATATTAGCTTGAACAGTTCAATTGCGTTTATTGGCGCCGGAAATATGAGCGGCGCTATCATCGGCGGCTTAGTAAAACGCGGCTATCCCGCCACACTAATCACAGCGACAGGTCGCACCCTGCCGAAACTAGAAGCTCTGAACGCTGAGTATGGCGTGAACTACACCACTGACAATGAAGCAGCCTGTGCGGCCGACATCATTGTCGTTGGCGTAAAACCACAGATGTTGCAAGCAACCGTGCTGCCGCTCAGGCCTTTTCTTAAGCACAAGCCTTTGATTATCTCAGTGGCCGCCGGCATTCCCATGAGCAGCCTAGAAAGCTGGATGGGTGAAGAGCTGGCCATTGTTCGCTGCATGCCTAACACCCCATCGCTGGTTCAGGTCGGCGCCAGCGGTCTGTTTGCAAACGCCCACACTAACAAAGAAGAAAAAGACGCCGCCGAGCACATTCTCTCGGCGGTAGGCATTGTTGAGTGGCTTAAAAAAGAAGATCTCATTGATGCGGTGATTGCTGTCTCCGGATCTGGGCCCGCCTACTACTTTATGTTCATGGAAGCTATGATAGCCGCGGGCATAGCTCAAGGATTAACACCCAGCACCGCTCGCGAACTGACCATACAAACCGCATTGGGAGCGGCCAGCCTCGCCCAGCAGAGCGACGTGGACGTATCTGAATTACGCCGCCGGGTGATGTCGCCTGGCGGCACCACAGAACAGGCCGTGTTCTCATTTGAACAACAGGGTTTAGCAAAAATGGTTGCTACAGCGATGGCTCGCTGTGCTGACCGAGCACAGGAAATGGCGGCCGAGTTAGGCAATACCAACACCGGAGATAAAGTATGAGCGCGCTGTCTGAAATAGGCATATACGTTTTGCAAACACTGGGGTCTATTTACCTCAGTCTCGTTATATTGAGATTTTTGTTCCAAGTAGCGAAAGCCGACTTTTACAACCCTATCTCTCAGTTCATTGTCAAAGCCAGTAATCCAGGCCTAAAACCACTGCGTAAAATTGTCCCCGGTATATTGGGCTTAGATATGGCCGCCGTAGTATTAGCGCTACTGCTGCAATTGCTGCTCATTAATCTCAGTGCACTGATGGTGGGGGTTTTTGTGAACCCGCTGCACGCGCTCGCGTGGGGCGCAATTGGCATATTATCAATGGCGGTTGATATCTTCTTTTGGGGCATGATTATAACCATCATCGTCAGCTTTGTAGCTCCACAAAGTTACCACCCAGCACTGTTACTGCTTCGCCAAATTTTAGACCCAGTAACCGCTCCCTTTCGCAAAGTACTACCGCCTATGGGTGGGCTAGACCTTTCACCCATATTGTTGTTTATGGTGTTAAAAGTGGTGGATATCATTTTGTTTCACTTCGCGAGCAATACCGGCTTACCCCGCGGCATAGTGCCCGGTTATTTTTAAGCCCCATAGGAATTTGGAAAAACATATGTCTAAGGCTGAACAAGCCGATTCCGTAGGAATCGTGACAGAAGAATTACATCACTTTGATGTGCCCCTAGACCTTGCGTGTGGAGTCACACTCAAGAGTTATGATCTTATGATAGAAACCTACGGTACTCTAAACCAAAGCCGGTCCAACGCAGTGCTTATTTGTCATGCTCTGTCGGGCGATCATCACGCCGCGGGTTATCACAGTGAATCAGACGCAAAACCTGGTTGGTGGGACGCATACATTGGGCCAGGAAAACCCATCGATACGAACCAGTTTTTTGTGGTGAGTTTAAACAACCTTGGCGGCTGCAATGGTTCAACCGGCCCCAGCTCCATCAACCCAGACACTGAAAGCGTATGGGGCAAAGATTTCCCAAAACTACGGGTGCGCGACTGGGTAGAATCTCAAGCACGCCTCGCCGATCGATTCGGCATTCAGCAGTGGGCCGCTGTGATTGGTGGCAGTTTAGGTGGAATGCAGGCAATGCGCTGGGCACTTGAGTATCCCGAGCGACTGCAGAGTTGCGTGGTTATTGCCTCGGCGATGAAATTAACCGCGCAAAACATCGCCTTTAATGAAACTGCGCGACAGGCCATTTTGTCAGACCCTGAATATTGCGACGGCGATTATCTAGCGCAAAACACTTATCCAAAAAGCGGCTTGTCGGTTGCACGAATGATCGGTCACATCACTTACTTGTCAGACGACGCCATGGGCAAGCGCTTTGGCCGAGAACTCAAAGCGGGCAGTTTCCAACGGGGTATTGACGACGCCGTAGAGTTTCAGGTGGAAAGCTACCTGAGGCATCAAGGCGATGTGTTTTCGAAAAAATTTGATGCCAATACCTATATATTGATGACTAAAGCTCTAGATTATTTTGATCTAGCTCGAGAGTACAACGAAAATGCGGTTGAAGCCTTCAAGTTGGCAAAGTGTAAATTCATGGTGATTTCCTTCACCACCGACTGGCGATTTTCACCTGAGCGATCCAAAGAAATTGTTAATGCACTTATGGATGCCAACAAAACCGTGAGCTACGCTGAAATCAAATCGAACTACGGACACGACGCGTTTCTTTTGCCCAATAAGCGGTATGAACAAGTGTTTAGACAACACCTGAATACTTTGTCTATTGATGAGGTGGCGTCATGAGCATGCGTGTTGATCTTTCTATTATTCAAGATTGGGTAGCGACCAACAGCCGTGTTTTAGACCTAGGTTGCGGGGACGGCACACTTATGGCCACCCTGCGCGACAATAAAAACGTCGGCGGTTACGGCCTAGAAATTGGCGCCGACGAGATTACCGCTTGCATCGCCAAGCAAGTGAATGTGATTGAGCAAAACCTCGACGACGGTTTAAGTAATTTTTCTGACAATAGCTTCGACACCGTTATTATGACTCAGGCGCTTCAAGCTATGCGCTTCCCTCACCTTGTGTTAGACGAGATGTTGCGTGTTGGTCAAGAATGCATTGTCACCTTCCCAAATTTTGGCCACTGGAAAGCCCGCTGGCATTTAGCACTCAATGGGCGCATGCCAGTCTCCGACCTTTTGCCTTATGAATGGTACGACACTCCAAACATTCACTTTTGTACCTTTAATGATTTTGAAGTGTTGTGCAGGGAAAAAAACATACACATTCTCAATCGCCAAGTAGTGGCCGAAGGCCATCTCAGTGTATTGAAAGACCTGCGCCCCAATCTCTTTGGAGAAACGGCGCTCTATCACCTTAGTTTAGAACCAAAGGAGTCATCACAATGAAAAAATGGCTAAGCAGCGCGGCTTTAATTTTGCTTGCTTGCACCGCAAGCGCCGCCGAGAAACCCTATGAAGTTTTTGGCAAATACAAAGTGCATTTCAGTGTCTTTAATAGCAGTTTCATTAGTCCTGAAATTGCCCAAGCGAACAATATTGTTCGCGGTAAAGACCGAGCAATTATCAATATTGCAGTTGTAGAAACCAGCGCTGATGGCGACACTCACGGCTTAGCCGCTGTGGTTAAAGGTCACGCGGCCAACCTCATGCAACAGCAGAAAAAATTAAAATTTGCGGAAATCAACGAACAGAACGCCGTGTATTATTTGGCGAGCACCCGCTTCACCAACGAAGAAGTGCTAAATTTTGAGATCTCAGTAAAGCCTGATCCAAACAAGGCGCCCTTCATTGTGCGCTTTACCAAAACCCTCTACGTGGATCGATAAAACTCTTATGGCAAAACCAATGGAAGTTGTACTGGCCAGTGGCAACCCTGGAAAATTAAAAGAATTCCAGGACTTACTGGCTGACTGCGGAATGAAAGTAATACCGCAGTCTGTTTTCAATACCCCAGATGTTGAAGAAACCGGGCTTAGTTTTGTTGAAAATGCCATTATCAAAGCCCGTTTTGCCTGCGCGCACACCGGCTTGCCCGCCATAGCCGACGATTCAGGTTTGGCCGTAGACGCGCTCAAGGGCGCTCCTGGAATTTACTCTGCGCGATACGCAAGAGACGAAAACAATGGCGTCAACAGTGATGCCGCCAACAATGAAAAATTGTTACGCGAACTTATTGATGTGCCCGACGAAGAGCGTGGAGCTCGATTCATTTGTTGTTTGGTTTATATGCGTCATGAGCACGACCCGACGCCAATTATATGCCACGGCGAATGGTCGGGAACTATTATGCGCGATGCCAGTGGCAACAACGGCTTTGGCTATGACCCATTATTTTGGTTGCCAGAATTAAACTGTGCCTCAGCTGAGCTAGCGAAGGCTGACAAGAATCGCATTAGTCACAGAGGCAAAGCCTTAAGCCAACTTGTGGCCGCGCTACTGTAAAACCCGCAAGCTTGAGACCAAATTCTCAATAATAGGCCGAGTGCCTTCAACACTCAGATGATCGTCATCGGTATACAAAGCTAAAGCACCGTTCTCAACAGCGCACGCCACTTCGTCACATAAATAATCGTGGGGGTAAAGCACCTGTACGGAGGGTGATAGGTGAATATTTTTAAGTGCCGCGAGTACTTGCGCCTGACGAAGATCAAACTGCATTCGACTCACTTCTGGCAACTGACCAATTCCGCTGCGGGTTCTCACTAAAGTATCGGGTACATGGAAAGGCACTTCTGGTACAGGCCCCAGCACCAATACACTCGCGCCTGCCGCTTCAATCGCTGCAATTGTCCGCTTAAGGGCAAACTGTAAACTCACTGGCGCATCGCCAGCTTCGCGATCAAAAATTTGATGACTGCGACCGCCGTCTCCTGGAGAGCGAACACTGGAAGCCAAGTTAGCCCAACGGCCAGCCAAAACCACAACATCCACTTCAGATTTTTGGACATATTCCAGTACCAAATTTACGAAGTCTCCGCACAATTCACGGTTTTTCCGTCGAGAGGTAAGCACAGACACTAGCGGCGAACAGCTGGGCATTTCTGCAATAGCCAATTGAAATAAATCAGGCGCTACCAAAGCACGAAAACCGTCACCTATCATCTCGGCGTGGGAATCTCCCCAAAACAGTATCTTTCTCGCTTCTGTATTCCCGTCCACGCAAATAGGGTAGCGGGAGAAGGCCTTGCCACCCAAGGGGTGTATCTCTGCGCACTCCGACTTCATGAGCTGTTTTTCTTGTCGGATATCACTCAACAAAAGCTGTGACTTTTCGCTCATACGCTCTTCAAGACCGCCATTATTGACAATGATAATGGCAGCGAGACCACACAAACTCGCCGCAAAACCGGTGCCCCACTTAACGGATTTATAGCTCATTGCCTGCTTGTTTAGAATTTTGCTTTCCATGAAGTGCCAAGACAAAGCGGCCCAAACAAAGCTGAACGCGAGAATAGCGAGCTGTTCAAATAGCTCCAGAGGGCGGGAGAGATACAAGCGAACAAAAACTATCAAAGGCCAATGAATTAAATAGAGTGAGTATGACAAGCGGCCAATATAACGTAGAGGCCAACAACCCAATAACTTACTCAAACCGTTATCGCGCAATTGCCCAGCGTAAATGAGCAGACAAGCGCCAAGCACTGGCAGCAGCGCCGTGATACCTGGATATGCTAAGGAATCATCGACACTAAAAATGGCCACAATCAGTAAGGCCATGCCCAGTGCACCCAAAGGCAAGGCGAAACGTGAATGCACCTTAAATTGACTCGAATAAAGCCCTAACAGCCCCCCCAGACCCAACTCCCAGAAGCGAGACATTGGCATATAGAAAGTATGGGTTTCATTTATTCTGATAAATACCAAGTTATAGATAAAAGAGAGCAGTGTTACCCACACAATCACTTTTCCCGGCGTCTGGCGACGCAGCGACCAAAGTAGCAAAAGCAGGCAAGGAATAATGATGTAAAACTGCTCTTCAATACCCAAAGACCAAGCGTGAAGAAAGGGTTTTTGATGGGCAGCATCGGCAAAATAGTCAGAGCGATCGTTAAAAAAGATATTCGCGCCAAACGCCAGCACGGCCAGAGTGCTGGCCGCATACTCCGAGTATTCCCGCGGGCTAAGAATAAAAAAGCCTACGAGGGTTGTGAACAGTAGCACCAGCAGTAAGGCGGGTAGAATTCGACGGATTCTATTTTCATAGAACTTCGCCAGAGTAAAGGTGCCAGCCTGCAAATTGCTGGCGAGCTTCGGGACAATAAGATAGCCGGAGATGACAAAAAAAATGTCTACGCCTACAAAACCGCCGGTGAAACCCGTAAAGCCTAAATGGAAAAAAACGATAGCCAGAGCTGAAATCGCCCTTAAGCCGTCAATATCGGCGCGATAATCTAGAGAAACTTTGTTCATAAATCCGAGCGACTCATGTGGGAATGGTTCAATAAAGCGATATCAGAAGCTTCGCGATCTTACACAAAAGCTCGCTCAATTTCGAATAATTTCCAGAGCTAGGCGGCCCCCTAGGCAATCAATAGCACAAGCGGGATTTAGCAGACTTGGCGAGGGAGCAACGTGGCAGATGGCGAGTAAGAGCTTTCGCGTGACACAGCCTAAGCACTGTATACTGACGCTTATCAATCAGGCAATACACCCTTAAAGGCTGCATCTCTTGTCCAAACATAGCAACATTGAGCAAATTGACGTTTCCAGGGCCGAGCTACCGCCTCTGGGTCTCTACATACATATACCTTGGTGTGTAAAAAAATGCCCCTACTGTGACTTCAACTCTCACCAAGCGGAAAAAACTCTACCGGAGAAGGAATACGTTGCCGCACTAGCCGCCGACTTACAGGCTGAAAGCCCCAGTGCACAGGGCCGTAAACTCAGCTCCATCTTTATTGGTGGAGGCACTCCCAGCTTGTTCACAGATCGGGCTATTGGCGAAATTTTGGAGCACGCTGAGCGCACTCTTGGTTTTGAATCTGATATAGAAATCACTTTGGAAGCCAATCCAGGCACCTTTGAACAGGCCCGCTTTCGCGGCTTTTCTAGCGCAGGCGTTAATCGCCTATCTATTGGCATACAAAGTTTTCAAGACCGCCAACTACAACTCTTGGGGCGTATTCACGGCCGCGATGAAGGCCTGAGGGCCGTAGAAATGGCACGAAAGGCCGGCTTCAACAACATTAATATAGACCTTATGCACGGTCTGCCCGAACAAAACCTCGAGGGAGCGCTCGCGGACCTTGAACAGGCACTCGCCTTTGAACCTGAACACCTATCGTGGTATCAGCTAACCATTGAGCAAAATACGGAATTCTTTTCCCGCCCGCCCACGCTTCCAGTAGAAGATACTCTGATCGACATTCAAGACGCGGGCCAGGCTCGACTCTCGAGCGCCGGTTTCCAGCAGTACGAAATATCGGCCTACAGCCGGCCCAATAAAGCCTCACAGCACAACCTCAATTACTGGACCTTCGGTGACTATATTGGCATAGGCGCCGGCGCCCACGGCAAGCTCTCGCTACTGGAGGACAAGCAATATAGTGTGGTGCGACGCCGCAAAACCCGCCTACCTCGGCACTACCTGAACGGAATCAACACCGTTGAAGACGAAGCTGTAGAGTTAGGGAAAATAAAACTGGAATTTTTAATGAATGTGCTAAGACTCAATAAGGGTGTTGAGGCCAGCTTATTCAGTGCTCGCACGGGCCTGAACATAAACGCTATAGCCCCCCAATGGCAGGCTATGCAGGCCAAAGGTCTAATGACAGAGGGGCAGCAAAGAATTCAGGCAAGCCCCTTAGGGCTGCGTTTTCTGAACACACTTCTAGAGGGCTTTCTGGATTAGCGCCCAAACTTCGAATTGAAAGTTTGCCAAGTTCACGCAAGCGTGGCTATTATTAAGTATTGGCGCGCACCACACGCCTTGGCTCGCCCCGCTGAGTTCAGACGCTCCACCGCAGCACTCAGTGACAATAATGGCCTTAATCGATAGTAGAGAGTAGTTACTATCAATAATAATTTACAGAAGGATCGGCCTACAAGCATGTTTAAACTGACAAGCTACAGTAGAGAAAACCCCATAGCTGCACGCTTACTCGGGCTCATTATACTCAGCAGTTCGCTGATGGCCCTTGTGGCTATTCTCCTTCAGCTATACGGCAACTATGTCAATGACATTGGCGAGCTAGACAAACGCTTAGACCAAGTGCAAGTAAGCACCATCGAGAGTATCACCAAAAGCTTGTGGGGCTTTGACGAGGAACAGCTAAAAGTACAAATTCACAGCGTTTGGAAAATTGAAGATGTGGTGCAGGTTACCGTCACCTGGAAAGACTGGAATAACGACGAAAAGGAAATGACAGCACTGCCGCCAGCAGAATACCAAGCTCAGGAAGAGGCCCTCAACTTAAAAACACTGCAGAAATCTTACAAGCTTGTCTATAAAGATGAAAATACCAAAGAACAAGAATTGGGCGAACTCATCATCACCGCAAGTTTAGAGAGCGTCTATAATAAGCTCTACGATCGCGCTTTTTTCATTGCCATATTACAGTTCACCAAAACCCTTCTCGTTTCACTGTTTATTTTGTGGCTAGTGCGCTCGCTGCTTACACGGCATATGGAATCCATCGCTCGCTATACCCGTCAACTAAGCTTGGACAAACTGACCACGCCTCTCAAGTTGAACCGACTGAAATCTGACGTTAAACCCGACGAACTAGACAACGTGGTGGACGCGGTAAACCAGATGCGCGAAACCCTGCTGGACGATATTGAACAACGGCATGCTATTGAGCTCGCCCTATTGGCCGAAAAAGAGGAAAATCTTGAGTCCCGTCGTCAAACAGCGGTTGCGCAGGACGCCAACCGAGCTAAGAGCCAGTTTCTGGCAACCATGTCTCATGAAATTCGCACACCCATGAATGGTGTGATTGGCATGGTTGAACTACTGCGCGACACACACCTCAATGAAAGTCAGCAGCACTATCTGGACGTCATTCACCGCTCGGGTGAAACCCTGCTGGACATCATCAACGACATACTCGATTACTCCAAAATTGAAGCTGGGAAAATGGATCTCGAGTCGGCTACATTTAATCTAGAAGACCTTATAGAAGACTGCACCCAGTTATTTGGTGCCGCGGCGAATAAGCGTAATATTGAAGTACTTGGCAGTGTTAGTCCCACAACTCCCCTGTATTTAAAGGGTGACTCTACGCGTCTACGGCAAATATTAATTAATCTTCTGGGCAATGCCTTTAAATTTACCAATGAGGGCTACGTCATTCTCGAAGCGCGCCGAGAGCCCGACTCAACAATGGAGCAGCCTTTAATTCGATTCTCAATAAGAGACAGCGGCATTGGTATTGCCAAAGAAGCTCAAAGCGCGCTTTTCGAATCCTTCAGTCAAGCCGACAATTCCACCACTCGAAAATACGGTGGAACAGGTCTAGGTTTGGCCATTTGCAAACGTCTTGCCGAGATGATGGGTGGCAGCATCGGCATGCATAGCGAAGAAGGTATGGGCTCCACGTTTTGGTTTACAGCTCGCTTCGACTTAATGGAGGAATCGATCACTCCCAGCAAGGCCAACAGTAAAAGTGTCTGCACTACCATTGCGGGCCGAAGGTTACTCATTGTTGAAGATAATCCAGCGCTGTGTGAAATTATCAGTCATCACTGCGAAAGCTGGGGGGTCAATACCACTATCGCGAGCAGTGGCAAGGCCGCGCTAGAAACACTTACACAAAACTATGCCCTTGACAAAAAATTTGACTTCGTGTCTCTCGATTATCAATTGCCCGATACCGATGGTTTGACTCTAGCAAAAGAAATTCGGCAAAATCCGGCGTTCAAAACTATACCGCTGTTTATGCTGACTGCCACCGATATTCCATTAAACGAAGAGCTGCTCAGTGCCCACGGCATTCACATTGCACTGAGAAAACCGATATCCCCTAAAAAACTAAAACTTGAATTGGCCGCGCTGCTGGGTGCCGACGTCGAAATGGATCGTGTTCAGAAAAACGAACCTGTTGTATTCGCCCCAGCGTTTAAGAGCCTGCGGGTACTAGTTGCCGAAGACAATGCGGTGAATCGCATGGTTATCAAGGGCTTACTTGGGAAATTTGACATTAATCCAATTATTGTTGAAAACGGCCTTGAGGCTTTGCATATGGTAAAAACCGCGAGCAAAGCATTTGATTTTATTTTGATGGATTGCGAAATGCCAGAAATGGATGGTTTTGACGCCACCCGAAATATTCGTTTGTACGAGAAGCAAAGCGGCATGCCGGCAACGGCCATTATCGCGTTAACAGCCCACGCCATGCAGGAACATCGAGAAGCCGTTTACGCTGTGGGAATGAACCATTATCTCTGCAAACCTGTAACCATGAATGATTTGCGCTCGGCGTTTGAGAAATTGGGCTTTTTGAAGTCGGCGAACCAAGCAATGTCTTAAACAGAAATATTTTGCTACTAGAAGATCCTAAAAAGGGTGGTGAATTTAAGCGTGAGCGAAAATTCCACCACCCTTTCAAACAAGAAAATTAACAGCAGCCAGAAGAACTATCCCCACCGCTCTGCTTACCGCCTTTGGTTTCAGAAACCAAGCGTACGGTTCCAGCCGGCTTATTAAAACACCCATTGGAAAATGCTTGCGAAGGCTCGACGCCAATAAAACTGTCGGCATAAGCAGAGCTCATCAACAATTCAAAAGTGCGCTGAGAGACCGCAATTCGCTCGCCTCGCGGGAAATAATTGCCGAGGTCATCGTGTACAGTTTGAAATGGCCCTTTGTAAATAAGACCATGCCCAGCATCAAGCAATTTATCTTGACTAGGCTTCACTGCCATCAGTGTTACCGAGCGAAACTCAATGCCTTCAACCACTTGCCAGGGGCTATTTTCCCATTTGTCATAGGCTACAGCGACAAAACCGGCATCGGTAAATGCGTCGAGAAAACCTTTTTCATGGAAGGCGCCGGAAATACAACCGCTCCAAAGTGTGGGGTCATTTTGCAAGTGTTCCGGCACCAACTCGTCACATACAATATCTGAAATCGCGACACGACCACCTGGTTTTAGCACTCTGAAAATTTCGGAAATCATTTGTTCCCGATCTTGCTGGGCAACCAAATTCAATACGCAATTGGAAATCACAAGATCAACGCTGCTTGAATCTACGAGAGGCGAGCTTGTTTTTTGCTGAGCTTTCCAGAGCTCTAAGGCTTGCAGGTCATCAATATTCGATACAGGGTTTGCGCTCAACCACGCTTCCATATCTTGCACATTCAAAGCGAGATCTTGAATATAACCCTTCCGAAAATCGACACGATCGCCGCCGAGTTTTCCAGCCATTTCTGGCTGGTGTTTACGCGCCAAGGCTAGCATATCGTCGGTCATATCAACCCCGATAACCCCGCCGCCTTCTCCGACGATTTGCGCGGCCATGTAACAAATTTTGCCACCACCACTGCCAAGATCTAAAACGGTATCACCAGGTTTAACGTAGCGAGACGGATCGCCACAACCATAATCTTTTTCAACAATTTCGGCAGGCAACAGCGCCAAAAGTGAAGTGTCGTAATCAACGGGGCAACACAGAGCTTCTTGTACAGCTTGAGCACCTTCGCTATATCGCGCTTGCACAGTGTTCTCGACACCATTACTTTGGGTATGACCTTCAGTGCCCAGATTTAATTCCGCTTTAGTCGCTTCATCGCTCTCGTTCATGTAATCCTCTTTGTTAATTCAATGTGATTTAAAGTTAGTTCTACCGAGCCTTATCGTCTCCAGCGGTGCAGTTTTTCTACCCACCGCAAAACCCCCTCGGGGGCGTTGGCGCGCTTCCAATTACCGGCAACAAATTTATTCGCTTCACTCATAGTCGGGTAGATATGAATGGTGCCCAATATCTTATTTAAACCATGCCCGTGTTTCATTGCTGTGACATATTCAGTAATTAGATCGCTGGCATGATACCCAACAATGGTTGCGCCCAAAACTTTGTCACGGCCCTTGGCGGTAAGCACTTTAATGAAACCTTGAGTTTCGCCATCGGCAATCGCCCTGTCTAGGTCATCCAAGTCGTAACGACTCACGTCGAATTCTATTCCTGCGGCGGTAGCGTCAGTCTCGTTCAAACCCACTCTGGCCACTTCCGGGGCCGTAAACGTGGCCCAAGGCACCACTTTGTAGTCCACTTTAAACTTTTTCGCAAAACCAAAGAGGGCATTTACACTGGCAAACCAAGCTTGATGAGACGCCATGTGGGTGAATTGATAGGGGCCGGCCACATCACCACAGGCGTAAATATTGTGGTAGCGCGTACGCAAGTAATCATCAACAGCGATGGTGCCGCTTGGCGTCAGCTCAACATCCAGCGCTTCTAAGCCAAAGTTTTCGGTATTGGCCTTGCGACCAACAGCCACCATCAATACATCAAACTCAAGAGACACAGGCTCAGACCCAGAAGAGGCGCCCGCTGCTTGCGGTTCTAATTTAGCGAGTTTAACTCCCTGCCCCTCGTCACATTCAAAGCCTATGGTTTTGTGGCCCACTAATACTTTAATGCCTTCGGCTTCTAAGCGCTGACTGACGAGCGCCGACACATCGGGGTCTTCGCGAGGCATAATGCGATCGGCCATGTCCACCAAGGTCACTTCACTGCCGAGCCGCGCAAAGGCCTGCGCCAGTTCGCAGCCTATAGGCCCTGCACCCATAACCATGAGCCGCTTGGGCTGTTCGCGCAATTCCCACAAAGTATCTGAGGTCAGATAAGCCGTGTTTTCGATACCGGGCACCGGTGGCACAAAGGGGCGCGCACCGGTGGCAATCACAATATTTCGAGCGGTGTGTATGCGCTCGCCCACCTGCACTTCCCAAGGTGATAGTATTTTCGCATCGCCTTGCAAGCAGTCTACGCCCAATTCTGTAAAGCGCTCAACGGAGTCATGCGGCTCAATGGTTTTAATCACCCCTTGGACACGCTCCATTACCGCGGCAAAATCAACCTCACCGCTGGCATCAGAAATTCCGTACTCGCCAGCATGTTTCAATTGATGCGCCACGGCGGCGGAACGAATCAGAGCTTTGCTGGGCACGCAGCCCGTATTGAGGCAATCACCGCCCATTTTGTGCTTTTCTACCAAGGTCACCTTAGCTTTCACCGCGGCGGCGATAAGGGCACTGACCAAACCGGCACTACCCCCGCCAATCACTAGCATATTGCTGTCAAAATGCTTGGGCTTAGAAAAAGACTTAGTTAATTGGCGCTGCTGTAACCTCACACCCACAGCCTTGGCCAGCACGGGGAATAGAGCCAGAAGTACAAAGGCGATCAATATTCCCGGAGTCATAATTCCACTGACACTAATTTCTTCTACATTGCCAAGCTCTGCTCCGGCATTCACAAAAACAGCCGTGCCCGCGAGCATGCCGAGCTGGCTCACCCAGTAGAAGGTCCACGCCCGAATAGGTGCCAAACCAAAAACCAGATTAATGACGAAAAAAGGAATGACGGGTATTAAACGCAGGCTGAACAAGTAGTAAGCGCCATCTCGGGCAATGCCCTTATTAATGGTTTCTAGCTGAGCGGCAAAACGTGCCTGCACCCAATCTCGCAGCAGGCTGCGAGAAACCAAAAAGGCCAAGGTTGCCCCCAGCGTACTGGCAAATGAGACCAGCAAAAGGCCCCAAGCTAAGCCAAACACAGCGCCGCCCATTAGGGTCATCACTGCAGCGCCAGGGAGCGACAGGCCAGTGATCAAGACATACGACACAAAATAGACACCCGCGGCCATCAAAGGCTGGGTTTCAAACCACTCTCTGAACTGGCCCACGGAAAGGTATTGAGCACCATCAAAGTGATAAAACAGACCCGCCACTAGGGCAATAAACAATAGAATAAACAGCTTTTTCAAAGGGATTTCCTATGTACAGTAGCCCCAAGTTTGGTCTTGGGGCGAGCTTAGAGTGAGCAAAGTCTAACAGGTTCCCCTTCTCTTTGAGTTATGCATATAGCACTAAATCATAAGCCTTTTTGACCCTGCCCCCTTGTTACAGAGGCGGGCAGTCCCTATTATGCTATTGCCTTGTAGTGTCGCGATTCCCCCGACACAAGAATTTCCCGGAGACCGAAAATCATGAGTGACGCTATTGTTCACGTAACCGACGCCAGTTTTGAAGAGCAAGTACTGAAAGCCGACGGCCCTGTACTGGTGGATTTCTGGGCAGAGTGGTGTGGCCCCTGTAAAATGATTGCCCCCGTACTGACCGAATTAGCCAGTGAATACGCTGGTAAAATTACCATTTCCAAAATGGATGTAGACAGCAACAAAGAAACCCCGGCTAAATTCAACATCCGCGGTATTCCCACATTGATGATCTTTAAAGACGGTAATATGGAAGCAATGAAAGTAGGCGCCCTATCTAAAGCCCAGCTCATTGAGTTCATTGAAAGCGCAGCTTAATCGAATATTTTCTACTGCTCGCCAGCGGGCAGTAGAAAGTTTACGATCATATTTTGCACTGCCGAGAAAATGCCGCTATACTCAGTCCATCGAATGCATCCCTCCCTTTTGCTTTTCCCAATAAAAACCGGCAACGGCGTGTTAGTTAGGGCTATCCATTCGAAAATACTCAAAATATACACTCAACTCCGCAGCTGAAGCTGACAAGCCAACAGTCACGACCTGTGATTGACATTCTCTGCGAAACCTTCCAACACTATCTAAAGCACTATTCTATGAATCTTACCGACTTAAAAACAAAACCCATCGAAGAACTTATTCAAATCGCCAAAGAAATGGGTCTCGACAACGTCGCCAGGTCACGCAAACAAGACATTATTTTTAGCATTCTCAAACGTCACGCTAAAGGCGGTGAAGACATCTCCGGCAACGGCGTTCTAGAAATACTGCAAGACGGCTTTGGTTTTCTACGTTCAGCGGAAGGTTCATACCTCGCCGGTCCAGACGATATTTATGTCTCGCCCAGCCAAATTAGACGCTTTAACCTGCGCACTGGCGATACCATCGCAGGTAAAATTCGCCCACCTAAAGACGGCGAACGCTATTTTGCCCTGCTGAAGGTCAGTGAAATCAACCTTGATAAACCTGAAAATTCTCGCAACAAAATTCTCTTTGAAAACCTTACCCCCCTGTTCCCCAACGAGCGCTTGATACTTGAGGCGGGCAACGGTTCAACAGAAGATTTAACCGGTCGCATGATTGACCTTGTAGCACCCATCGGCAAAGGCCAGCGCGGCCTGATTGTGGCGCCACCCAAAGCCGGTAAAACCATAATGATGCAGCACATCGCCCAGTCTATTGTGCGCAACAACCCCGAGTGTCACCTCATTGTTTTACTGATTGATGAACGCCCAGAAGAAGTGACCGAAATGCAGCGCTCAGTAAGGGCTGAAGTTGTCGCCTCTACCTTTGATGAGCCGCCCTCACGTCACGTACAAGTGGCTGAAATGGTGATCGAAAAGGCCAAGCGCTTAGTAGAGCATAAAAAAGATGTCATTATTTTGCTCGATTCCATCACCCGCTTAGCCCGTGCTTACAACACCATTGTGCCCTCCTCAGGTAAAGTACTTACAGGTGGTGTAGACGCCCATGCTCTTGAAAGACCTAAGCGCTTTTTTGGTGCAGCCCGAAATATCGAAGAGGGCGGCAGTCTGAGTATTGTGGCCACCGCACTGGTTGATACCGGCTCGAAAATGGACGAAGTGATCTTTGAAGAATTCAAAGGCACCGGTAACCAAGAATTACACCTTGATCGCAAAATTGCCGAAAAGCGTATTTATCCCGCCATTAACATCCGTCGCTCAGGCACACGTCGTGAAGACCTGCTGATGAAAGAAGACGAATTGCAGCGAGTGTGGATTCTGCGCAAACTGCTCCATGAAATGGAAGACACCGCGGCGACTGAATTTTTGACCGACAAGCTAAAAGACTTCAAAACAAACATCGATTTCTTCATGTCGATGAAGCGCAAGTAAGCGGTGCCTACACAAGGTACACAAGAGCTTGTCGCTAAATGAAATACAAAGACCTTCGCGACTTTATCGCCCTGCTTGAATCACGGGGCGAACTCAAACGAATCACGGTAGCCGTAGATCCGGTTTTGGAAATGACCGAGATTTGTGACCGCACCTTGCGTGCGGAAGGTCCCGCGCTGTTATTTGAAAACCCCATTGGTTATTCAACCCCGGTGCTGGCCAACCTGTTTGGCACGCCCCAGCGGGTTGCCTTGGGCATGGGACAGGAATCGGTAGAAGCTCTGCGTGAAGTGGGCGAACTACTGGCCTTCCTCAAAGAGCCGGAACCGCCCAAGGGTTTAAAAGACGCCTGGGGCAAAATGTCAGTGTTCAAGCAAGTATTGAACATGTCACCCAAAGTGGTGAGCAAGGCCCCTTGTCAAAAAATTCAAACCCATGGCGATGATGTTGATCTGTATAAATTGCCCATTCAAACCTGCTGGCCAGATGATGCTGCACCGCTCATAACCTGGCCGCTGGTGGTCACTCGCGGGCCCAACAAAGAACGCCAGAATTTAGGCATTTACCGGATGCAATTGCTCGGTAAAAACAAACTCATTATGCGTTGGTTGAGCCACCGTGGCGGCGCTCTAGATTTTCGTGAGTTTCAGCTAGCAAACCCAGGTAAACCCTACCCCGTTGCGGTTGCCCTTGGCGCAGACCCCGCTACCATTCTGGGCGCGGTAACCCCAGTGCCTGACACCCTCAGCGAGTATGCCTTTGCCGGCTTGCTCAGAGGAGACAAGACCGAAGTAACGAATTGTTTAAACAGTGATTTGCAAGTTCCGGCCTCAGCCGAGTTCATTCTCGAGGGTTTTCTCTACCCCGATGAGATGGCCGACGAAGGTCCTTACGGCGATCACACAGGTTACTACAACGAAGTTGATCAATTTCCAGTGATGACGGTTGAGAGTATTACTCACCGTAAAGACCCCATTTACCACAGTACCTATACAGGCCGTCCGCCGGATGAACCTGCTGTTTTAGGTGTGGCGCTGAATGAAGTGTTTGTACCCATTCTGAGGAAGCAATTCCCTGAAATTACCGATTTCTACCTGCCGCCGGAGGGGTGCTCATACCGCCTTGCCGTTGTCACCATGAAAAAACAATACCCGGGTCACGCCAAGCGCGTAATGATGGGCGTATGGTCTTTTCTTCGCCAGTTTATGTACACCAAATTTGTCATTGTGTGCGACGATGACATCAATGCCCGTGACTGGAAAGACGTAATCTGGGCAATCACCACTCGCATGGACCCAGCTCGCGATACCACACTGATTGAAAATACACCCATTGACTACTTAGATTTTGCCTCACCCGTTTCAGGTTTGGGTTCAAAGATGGGTATGGACGCCACCAACAAGTGGCCCGGAGAAACAGATCGAGAGTGGGGTAAAACCATCGTCATGGACGAAGCAGTAAAAAACCGCGTTGATGAGCTCTGGGACGAACTCGGTATTTTCGATACTGACAAATAAACTCGCTCATCACGCAGCGGCTCATGTAAAGAGATTCGAACAGCCACCGAAATATGAGGGAATAAGCCCCATATTTCGGTGTATCGACCTATAAGCACCATTCATCGTATTCGCCTTCGCCAAATATTCCTTAAAAACCTAGGCGAACTTATACTGGCGGATTGCAAACTGAGTAATTTGAAGCCCTTCAGTTAAGCGCTTTAAGCTTAGTTTCCCCACTTATTCTCTGCCTTTGGGCACCTGACCACATTGTGGAAACCTTTATCATGCGAAATCGACTCATCACCACCGCTCTGCTGATGGCCAGCCTGAGTATCATGGGCTGCGAGCAGCTCAGGGAAAAAACACCTACTTCTGACACTCAAACCTCACCGGCCAGCAAGGTGATTCGAAAAGCCGAGAAAGGCTTAAGCCAAGACGTAGCGGTATTGAGAAAAAAGCAAATTTCTCACCCCAGCTATCAACTGAAATTTATCTTGAATGCAGAAGGCACGCCCTTCTCTGGCGAATCACAGATACAGTTCCACTTTTCGCCCCAGGGCTCTGACCTAAGCTTAGATTTTCACAAGGGCGAGATTTTAGAAGTTACCCTCAACGGCCAGATTGAAGCCTACGAATACAACGAGCACTTCCTCACTTTTAAGGAAGACAACTTTAAAACCGGTAAGAACACCCTAAATATTAAATTTCGCCACGCTTACAACAAGGAAGGCTCTGGTCTTTACTACTTTAAAGACCCTGTTGATCAAACCGTTTACACCTATAGCGACTTTGAGCCCTTTAGCGCCAACAAGCTGTTTCCATTGTTTGATCAGCCCAATTTAAAAGCCACCTTTGAATTGAACGCAGACGTGCCTGCACACTGGCAAGTGGTGAGCAACTTGCGGGAAGATTCAGTGGTAAAAAATCAAGCGCGAGCCAATTGGCACTTCCCTCCCTCGCCCTTAATGAGCAGCTACATTTTCGCCCTGCACGCCGGTGAGTACGCCAGCTTCGATCTCGGAGAATTTGAAGGCATTCCGCTGCGTTTATTTTCTCGGCAGTCCAACAAAGAATATGTACCCGTAGAAGAATGGAACACCGTAACTCGACAGGGCTTCGCCTTTTTTAACGACTTCTTTGGCATTGCCTATCCCTTTGGTAAATACGACCAACTGGCCGTACCCGACTTCAACTCCGGCGCCATGGAGAATATTGGCGCGGTTACGTTTGCCGACCAGTATTGCTGTGTACCGGGTGAGCGCAGCCTCGCTAGAAAAACATTTTTTGTTAATGCCATTCTCCACGAACAAGCACACATGTGGTTTGGCAACCTGGTAACCATGGATTGGTGGGACGACATTTGGTTAAACGAAAGTTTTGCAGAATTCGCGGGCTATCTCGCCTTCTCACAGGGCACCGACTTTAAAGACCCCTGGCTTGAAAACCTTTGGGCGCGCAAATTGTGGGGATATCGCGATGATGATGCCGTCAGCACTCACCCCATTAAATTCCCTGTTGAGAATACCGAATATGTCATGGCGGCGATTGACGGCATCACCTATGCAAAAGGTTCTGCCGTGCTTCGCCAGTTGTCTTACTTCATTGGCGAAGACAAATTTAAGCAAGGCGTGCAAGCTTACATGAGTAAATACGCCTACCAAAATGCCAAGTTTGACAACCTTCTTCAAGAGCTGTCCACAGCTGCAGGCAGCCCCATGGACGACTGGGCCGAGGACTGGTTACTCAGCACTGGCGTCAACCGTATCAGTACAGAATTGAGCTGTACAAATAATAAAATAACAAAGCTCAACTTAGTGCAGAACTCCAAGGGAAAAACGCTTAAATTACGCCCTCAATTAATCGAGCTTGGCCTTTACACCGCTTCGGCCGGCAAGTTAGCCGCTCCCAGCATATACAAAGTAAATCTACAGGCAGAACACACTGAAATCACCGAAGCCATTGGTCAGACCTGCCCGGTCATTGCCCTGCCTAACATAGGCGACTACGGCTTTATAAAAGTGATTCTGGACTCAAAGTCGCTGGAGAATCTGCCCAAATACCTAGAGCAAATTAAAGACCCTCACGCTAGAGCACTGTTGTGGGTTGCCTTAAAAGACGGAGTCACCGATGGCCGATACCCTGCAACAAATTACTTCGATACCGTATTGAGCCAAGCCGGAAAAGAACCTAATAAACAAATATTAGCGGGTATTCGTTCAGCCTTATACGACATACAAGGCTGGCTCTTCAAAATGCAAGACACCGGCATTGAAGCTGTGCAGAAGCAATATGCAAAACAAATCGCCGCGCTTGCACTCAAAGGTATCCAATCTAGCGACAACAGTAGTGATGAATTTCAGATCTGGCTGGAAATGTATCAAGACTTTGCCTACTTACCCGAACAATTGGCGCAACTCAAACAATGGCATCAAATGAACAAGGTTGAGGGCTGGACAATGGACCAGCGCAGGCGCTGGGAATTTTTGTCTATCTTAGCCGAACGCCAATTCCCTGGTGTCCAGGCACTCATTGAAGCTGAAAAAGAAAGTGACAAGTCGGCTCGTGGTCATCGCGCTTACTTACACGCATCAACGCGAATTTTAAACTCAGAAGGGAAGGCAGACGCATTTGAAAACGCCATTGATGCAAGCAACCCCGATAGTTTGGGCAATAGAAGAACCATCGCAAATTCAATCAATACACTTCGCCAGCCGCTGACGGACACGAAATTTGCACAAGATATTATTCAGTTAAGCCTCAACAACATGGACACTATTAGTAGCGATATGCTGTTGAACTTAACTCGAAGAAATCTAAATCGTCTATTCACCTGCGAGGAAGCATGGAGCGGTTTCATTCAAGATCAGCTGGATTCTGAGCGAGCCAAGCATAAAGACCTCAGAAACGCGTTATTAGAATCAGCCGAAACAAACGATCTATGTATTAAGGCAAAGGCAAATCTGGTAAGCCGTCTGTAGTCATTAGTAAACCTTGCTGATAATACTCGGTACTTAATTTATGCTCGTTCAGGTGCGCCAGTAGGCGCGCCAGTTCGGCGTAGGTTTGCGGGTCTTTCTGCAACTGCAAAGAACTTTCAAAATATTGCCTCGCCTTACCCCAAAGCTCATTGCGCAAACACAAACGCCCCAAACTCAGCAAGAGAACTGCATTGCTGGGCCGTTCTTTCAACCAAGATTCTGCAAACAGTAATTGCCGCGCCTTATCTTTACCTTTTACCAGCCCATAAAACAGCACAAGAGAATCGTCCCAGCGCTTACTTAGAGTACTGCGAACAAGCTCTTCGCTATCATCCTCGACACCCAAAGCTTGCAGTCGCGAGGCGTAGGCTTTTATCAACTCAAGGTCTTTCTTTAAACTACCGGGTAAACTTTTCCAGTATAAGCGAGCGTGCTCAATATCTTTAGCTTCGCAAATATTCGCGTGGTAAATTTTACACTCAAGCTTAGCCAAGGCTTCAGAATCAAGCACCTTCTTACGCTTCAACTCGGGCAATAGCCCAAGTAGCTTTTTCCAATCCTGAACAATTTCGTAGACCTGACACAGCAATTCCAGCAGCACAGGGTGGTCTGGCGCTATCCGTTTAACTCGCTCCAGAGTGCCCACACATTGCTCATACTTATTGTCTGCCAACTGCATGCGCGCCTGGGTTAAACCCACCGCCAGCTCACTGCTGGGTGAACATTGTTCCGCCTCATGCAAGAGCGCTTGTGTTTGCTCCTGCTCCCCCAGTTCATAACTGCTGCGGGCGGCAGCCAAATAATTCACAAGAGGCATGTCCGACTTTTTTGCGCCTTTCAATAAACTCTTCCGCGACTTCTTCCAGTTTCCCTCTAGAAAATCAAGCAAGCCCTGCGAAGTTTGTTTAGCTGAGCGTCGAGCGCTGCCCTTAAATATTCGGCCCAACAGCGAATTTGTTGACTGCAAACTAGAACGCAGCAGACTGAGCCCTAAAGCCACAACACTTCCACTGGCCAGCAAAATAAGAACAGCCAACCAAAAGCTCAGCTCTATACGGGTTTGCCAAATTGAAATGAGTACGTAACCCGGATCACTATCAACAAGCTCAATAAGTGCTGCGCCTCCCAATAACAACACCGCCATCCATATCAGTAAGGAACGCATGTCTATTGCACCTCGGTAGTGGTTGGCGCTGCTGGACTTATGCCGTGCATGTTTTCAATATACGCTCGCAGCAATTCTTGAGAAGCGGATATGTCGGGTAGATCTTGAGTAATTACCAGTTCTTGAAGCGCCGCTAATTCAGAGGCCAAATGTTCCTTTTCCAGGTTTTGGCGGTAAAACTTATTCAACCAAAATTCCGCCTGCTCTAAGCTGCCCTGAAAAATACTTTGTTCTTCCCTCATCAATGCCAGTTGCGCTCGCTCAACCATCAAGCGCGCATTTTGCTTAATGTAAAAGTGGTACTCGGGACTCAGTATTGGCTCAACACTTTGTTCTTCATGAGTGATACGAATGTAGTCACTGAAGCTGCCCACCGCTTGCCAGAAATTTCGCCCAATAGACGCTGAGAAAGATAAGTTTTCAACACTAGCTTCTGGGTCGCTTGCCGATGGGCTTGCAATTACTGGCTCTCGGGCAGTGGCCGATACAATCAAGGGAAGTGTTTGCAGTTGATTGGCCAGTGCCGACAGACGCAGAAATATACCCTCTCTGTCTACGTGGCCCGCTACTTTTAAGGCCAGCATTTCACGGCCTAAGGCGTCTCTAACTGGCAATAGATCAAGGTAATCGATATCGCGCAAGATGCTATCAACTGACACCAACAAAGCAGCCGCCCCTTGGGTGGCTCGCTCGACAAGTAGCCTTTGATTGGCCAAACGTAAGAGATATTCCGCCTCGGCCAGCACCCAGTCTTCACGGCTGGTATTAGCCAATGACTGAAGTCTTTTGTGTTGGCTGTCAACACGGCTCAGCAAAGCTTTACTCTGTTGCTTTTGCACTCGAAGTTCTTCTGCCAGAACCTGTACCGTTTGTTCCAAACCCTGAGAGTTGCTAGCGTCTCGCTGCTGCTTGAGCACCAGGCCTTTCAACTCTTGTAAACTCTGAGCTTGCTGTTGATTCAACTGCCAGCCAAAGTAACTTGCACCGCCAAGCCCTAATAGCGCCATTAGCGCCAGCACCACGCCCAAGCGTCCGCCTTTTGCCGTACTTACTTTTTTGCTTTTTTTAGGCGCCGAGGCCGGTGAAGTTTTTTCGTCAGTCACAATTGCATTCTCTCGCTAGTAATGTGAAACGGCATTGGAACAACGCCACTGTATCAGCGCCGCTAACATCGATTCGCTGGTGGCATTTTCAGCCACAATAATGTGTTTAAAACCTGCTTTCTCTGCCAACTCCGCCACACGCTCACCGGGCAATAACACCGGTAACTGCAAATACAAGGCCGACTCAGATTGCGGAATACACTCCCAGAGATTGTTAAGACTCTCGCCGCTGTGCACCGACAATACAAGCGTTTCTTGGTCGGGCCACTGCATAGCCGCAAGCTGGCCTGGCGCCTCTTCAGGCACAAGCCGATCATACAACTCACAGTGATCCACTTTAGCGCCACGCTCTGTTAATACATCGGCTATGTGTGGGCGACCTCCTCGGCCTCTAAAAATAAGTACCCGCTGGCCCTGCACGTTCTGCAGGTCGGGCAACTTCAACAGAGCCTCGCTGTTCATTTCACCCTCGGCCGAGCGCACGTCAAAGCCTTCGCGCCGTAGAGATTCAGCGGTTTTTTTGCCTACCGCCAACCACTGCACGCCCACCGGCAACTGAGGCCAATAGCGATCAATCCAATCACAGCCATAGCTCACCGCATTTTGGCTGACAAAAATAGCCGTTTGATAGAGGTCTAAATCTAAGATGACGTTTTTAATCGCCTGCAAATGGGCTGCAGCGCTCACTGGCTGAATCGCCAACATAGGCGCCACTTGGGTATTTGCACCCTGCTCGTGCAGGGTTTTTTGCCACTCGGCGGCTTGATGCCGTGGCCGAGTGACCAAAACGTTTAAACCCGCCAAAGGCAAACTTGCTAACACCCCTTAAGCGCCGTAAACCGCGGCGAGAATCTCACCGGCCCCAGCCTTCAACAAGCGTTCGGCCAAGACTACGCCCATGCTTTCCGCTTCATCGGGGTGACCACTAATTTGGTCGCTGAGCATTTTGAGACCGTCGGGACTGCCCACCAAACCGCGCAACCACAGCTGGCCTTCTTGATGAATGGCGTAGCAGGCAATAGGCACCTGACAACCCCCTTCAAGCCGACGATTCATCGCCCGCTCAGCACTCACTTGCTGCCAAGTTAATGGGTGCATCATGGGCGCTATCAAAGCTTTTGTAGCCTCGTCATTCACTCGGCACTCAATGCCCACCGCACCTTGCCCGCCTGCTGGCAAACTGTCTTCTGGCGCTATTGATTCTGCAATTCGATCGGCCATACCTAAGCGAATTAGGCCCGCCGCCGCCAGGATAATAGCCTCATATTCACCCGCATCTAACTTTGCCAGGCGAGTATTCACATTGCCCCGCAAAAAGCGTATGTCTAAATCGGGGCGCGCCGCCAGCAGCTGACATTGTCGACGCAAGCTGGAGGTGCCTACTATGCTGCCCTTTGGCAGCTCAGCAAGGCTGTTAAATTGATTGGAAACAAAAGCGTCGCGAGGGTCTTCCCGCTCACAAATCACTTCCAAACCCAAACCTTCTGGGAATTCCATTGGCACGTCTTTCATGGAGTGCACCGCAATATCGGCCTCACCCTCAAGCAGTGCGTGTTCCAATTCTTTTACAAACAGCCCCTTACCGCCCACCTTGGCTAATGGCACGTCTAAAATTTTGTCGCCGCGGCTCACTAGGGGAACCAGCTCTACCTGCAGACTGGGGTGAAAATGTTCAAGGCGGGCTTTGACGTATTCAGCTTGCCAGAGGGCCAGAGCGCTTTTGCGCGTTGCAATTCGTAAGGTAGACGCCATGTTGTTCTCGTTCATAGTAAAAGTGATGAATTATCTGTGCCTAATGATACAAGGGCCGCTGCAATTACCCTAGCCCGAAGGTGAAGAATCCCCAGAATGGCGTCGCTCAGGCCTGTAAACTGGGCAATGGACCATAGACAAGAGAAAAACTCCGCTCTATTGCTGCAAGAGCAACTTCCTGAGTGGCCCCGCGTGGCGACGGCTCACTTTCAACTCGCCCTGCAAACCCTGAACACTCAACCAAAACTCGCCTTCAGCATTGCGCCGCAAACCGTGTATGTGGCGCACCGAGACCAAAACGTTGCGGTTTACGCGCCACAGGCGCCCAGCGAAATCTCGCTCCAATGCCTTTAAAGACTGATTCACAAACATTTCACCCCCCACCCAACGCACTGTTACGCACTTCTCCGCGGCAATAAAACAGCGAATGTCTTTCCACATCACCCGCGCAACACCGCGATGAGACGATACGCTCAAGTATGTAGCCTCATACCCAGTAATATTGCTATCAGCTATCTCCATGCCAAGCTCCACTCCCACTCCCACTCTCAATCTCAATCTCAATCTCAATCTCACACAGGCTTCGATTATAAAAAGTGAGGGAATAGGTTTGAGCCCCTCAGTACGATATAATCCGCGGCCTCTAACCCTTTCTGCACCCTATATTCAGGCAATAGATCCATGAGTCAAAATAAAACACCCGAGTCCAACAACAACGACGCAAGCCCAAAAGCCACCAACCAACAATGGGGCGGCCGATTTTCAGAGCCCACAGACGCCTTTGTTGCGCGCTTTACCGCCTCGGTAAATTTCGACCAACGCCTGTTCAATCAAGACATTGACGGCTCTATTGCCCATGCCACTATGCTCGCTAAAGTGGGTGTGCTCACCGAAGGCGAAAAAGCGCAAATTATTGAAGGTTTAGAGGCCGTGCGCCTAGATATTGTTGAAGGCCGTTTCGAGTGGTCTGAAGCACTGGAAGACGTGCACATGAACATAGAAGCCGCATTGACCCAGCGAATTGGCATTACCGGCAAAAAGCTGCACACCGGTCGCTCGCGCAACGACCAAGTGGCCACCGACATTCGCCTGTATGTGCGCAGTGAAACCGACCTCATTGCCGCCGAACTGAAACGCCTGCAAGAAGGCCTTCTGGGTTTAGCCGAGCGCGAAGCCGACACCATTATGCCTGGCTTTACACACTTACAAACCGCTCAGCCCGTCACCTTCGGCCATCACCTTTTAGCGTGGTTTGAAATGCTGAAGCGCGATGCCAGCCGCCTGCAAGATTGCCGAACCCGCTTAAATCAGTCGCCTCTCGGCGCGGCCGCGCTAGCCGGCACCACCTACCCCATTGACCGAGCTTATACCGCCCAGTTATTGGGCTTTGATGGCCCGACTGAAAACTCCCTCGACTCTGTGAGTGATCGCGATTTTGCTATTGAGTTTTGCGCCTTTGCCTCAATCTTGATGACCCACCTTTCGCGAGCAAGCGAAGAATTGGTGCTGTGGACCTCTGCCCAGTTCAATTTCATCGACTTGCCCGATCGCTTCTGCACAGGCTCGTCGATCATGCCTCAGAAGAAGAACCCAGACGTTCCAGAACTGGTGCGCGGAAAAACCGGTCGCGTGAATGGCCACCTGATTAGCTTGCTGACCTTGATGAAGAGCCAACCGCTGGCCTACAACAAAGACAACCAGGAAGACAAAGAGCCTCTTTTTGACGCAATCGACACCGTTAAAGACTGTTTGCGGGCATTTGCCGACATGATTCCGGCAATTACCTCGAAGAAGGACAGCATGTATGAAGCCGCCAAACGCGGTTTTTCAACCGCAACAGACCTGGCAGACTACCTAGTGCGTGCCGGCGTTGCCTTCCGAGACGCTCACGAAGTGGTGGGCTTGTCGGTTGCCTACGGTATCGAATGCGGTAAAGACTTATCGGAAATGAGCCTTGAAGAGCTACAGAAATTTTCTAGCGACATTAAAGAAGACGTTTTTGAGGTCTTAACCCTGGAAGGTTCGGTGGCCGCACGTAACCATATTGGCGGCACTGCGCCCGCACAAGTTCGCGAAGCGGTGCAACGTGCGCGAGCCAGCCTCTAAAGACTGAATGCAAGGTGTGAAGCGGGGGATTTTTCAGTGACTCCCCGCCTCACATCGGTCACTCGTTTTTTGAATTTCCCTTGAAATCAATCACTTAAAATCCTCGCCCAAAAAACCATCACTTCACTCTGGCAAGCCTCTCAAAAAAGACTATTATTAAGTATTACTGTCTAAACTTGGAAAAATTCTGCACGTTCAGAATAATGTCCAAAAATAATAAGATCGTTCTCTTGATAATGAAGCAGGCACTATGAGCCCGAAGCACATAGACAAAACCACTCTGGCGAGTCGAATAGACCAGCTGGAGCATGAATTGGCCGTGTTGAAACAACTTCAACAACAGCCAGACTGCGAGCTATCGAATGATGATCAACAGATTCTGCAACACTCACTCGCCAATGTGAGCGAACAAGATTTCGCCTATCAGGTGCTGGAAGCCTCAACCGATGGATATTTAGATTGGGATATTAAAGGCGCAGCGGTCACCTACTCTAAAGAGTGTCTGGAACTTCTGGGATATGGCCACCATGAACCCCACACACCCGCCCATATCTTCAGCCATGTTCATGAACTGGACAAACCTATCCTATTACAGAAATTCAAGCACTGCCTAGAGACTGGCCAAGGTTACAGCGTTGAATTCCGCCTGCTCACCAAAGAGCAGAAAATGATGTGGATCCGTTTGAAGATTAAGGTATTCGAGCAAGATGCCAGCGGCAAAGCCAGCCGAATTGTTGGCGGCATCTATGACATCACCCCCTTTAAAGAAAATCAAAATGCCTTGGTAGCCGCTAAATCATTCGCCAAAGAGGCCAATGCCACTAAAAGTGAATTTCTCGCCCGCATGAGTCACGAAATTCGCACCCCCATGAACGCTATTATTGGCATGGGCCACCTGCTCAAAGACACAGCTCTAAATCGCCTGCAATACGACTATTTGAATAACATAGACCAAGCCGCCAATTCACTGCTCACCATTATCAATGAAATATTGGATTTCTCGAAAATTGAATCGGGCCAATTCCTTCTCGAAAGCGTACATATCGACTTAGAGAATCTGGTGGCTAAATTAGCCCGGCAGCTCACACCGCGCGCCGAGCGTAAAGGTTTAGAAGTAATATACGAAGTTGATGCCGATGTTCCGCAGTTTTTCCGAGGTGATGGCGCACGTTTAAGCCAAATAATCAGTAATTTGATGGGCAACGCCATTAAATTCACCGACAGCGGCGATATTCAGCTGAGAATCAAAAAACGACAAGACCTGCCGGAATTCATCGAATTAGAGTTTGAAGTGAAAGACTCCGGTATTGGCATGTCTCCGGCCAAAATACAGGCTTTGTTTGATCCCTTTACCCAAGGTGATGGCTCCACAAGCCGCAAAATTGGCGGCACCGGCTTGGGGCTGACCCTGTGCAAACATCTCGTAGAAATGATGCAGGGCAGCATCCTCGTCAGCAGTGAACCCAATGCAGGTTCCAGCTTCAAATTTACCGCCCGCTTTGAACACAGCCAGATAGGCACGGTAGTGCTGCGGGAAAAACCGCGCCGCTTTGACAACTTGCGAGCGCTGGTGGTGGATGACAACCTAGCCGCACGCACCATTATTTCGAAAACGGCGAACTCCATACACCTTAAAACTGACACCGCCAGCGATGCCAGAATGGCCATCGATATGTTGGAAAAAGCCGATAAGAGCAAAGAGCAACACTATGACATTGTTCTGATGGACTACAACATGCCCAATTTAAACGGGCTTGATGCTAGCCGATTAATCAAACAAGACTCTAAACTCGCTCATCAGCCTTCTGTTATTTTGGTCTCCGCCCACCAAAAAGATGAAATATTTGGTCTTGACCTTCCCGAGTCCATTGACGGTTTCATTCACAAACCGGTGAGTCAATCGCGTTTATTCGATGCTATTGCCGAAGCCTTTGGCGAGGGCGTTTTTGCCACAAGCACAACAGACTCTCTACGCACTGAAGACCTAGCGCTGTTGTCGTCAGCCCGCATACTGCTTGCAGAAGATAATGTTGTGAATCAAAAAGTCGCCATCGGTATATTAAAGAAAAAAGGCGTGGAAGTAGTGCTGGCCAACAATGGCCGCCAAGCCATCGATGTTCTGTCTAAGCACCCAAACGGCTATTTCGACTTAATTCTAATGGACATGGAAATGCCTGAAATAGACGGCTATCAGGCCACTCAACTGATTCGCGATGGCGATAATAGCGCTGGAATTCCTATTGTTGCCATGACTGCACACGCCATGCAGGAAGACCGCAAACGCTGTATTGAATGCGGTATGGACGGCTACATCACGAAACCCGTTGAGCCCGGCTTACTCTACAAAACCTTAGCGCGCTTTTTACGCAAAGCACAAACATTGAAATCGCCGCTGCCCTAACGCACCCACTCGGCCGGGTGATAATCCTCTTTTGCTCAGCCCAAGAAAGGGTTAGCATCCCCTTAGCTTACATTTGCTCAACCCTTATTTTGCTCCCAAGGAGTGTTTCTCAGGTTCCATGCGCGCACTGAAAATTTCTACCGAAGCCATCAATGACGGCTTAGATCGTAAAATGCTGAACCTATTGAAGCAGCGCTTCGAGCAGCTGAATCAACAGCGCTTTGAGCGCACTCTTTCAGCCCTAGCCGATCGCCACCGCAATGCACTGGAACTGCTTCCCTTACTGTTTCACACCAACCACCCTATGCTACCGGGCTATGCGTCTCATGAAACACCTTGCGGCATTTCATCTTACACGCCCAGCACCGACGAAATTCGTTTAGCTCAAGGCATATCTCGCAGCTTTAAAATTCACCGCGAGCCTCATAAACACCGCTACATTCACGCCCTGTTCTCTATGGGCAGCGCCGGCACCATTGCCCACAGCGACAGCAGCGATTTAGATATTTGGGTTTGCCACAAACCCGGGCTGAGCCAAAAGGCGCTTAGCCATCTAGAAGAAAAATGCCAGCGGCTCACCCGCTGGGCCCTGAACATGGGTTTGGAAATGCATTTCTTCCTGATGGACAGCGATAATTTTAAGCGCGGAGAAACCGCGGCCCTAGACAGCGAAGCCAGCGGCTCGGCCCAGCACTACCTACTGCTAGATGAATTTTATCGCACAGCCTTAAAGCTGGCGGGGCGCATGCCTCTGTGGTGGTTTGTGCCCGCCGCTCGAGAACCAGACTACGACAACTACACCGATGTATTATTGGGCAAACGCTTTTTGCGCAGCCTAGACGTGTTGGATTTTGGTGGCATCGCCAGCATTCCCCCCAACGAATTCACTGGCGCGGGTATCTGGCAACTTTATAAAGCCATTGAGTCGCCCTACAAGTCTGTATTAAAACTACTTCTACTGGAGTGCTACGCCAGCGACTTCGCCGGCGGCAAGCCTCTGTCAATACAGTTTAAACAGGCCATATACGATGGCCAGCAGGACGTGAATGAACTCGACCCCTATGTGGTGATTTACAGGCAGATGGAGGGCTACCTAAAGTCTCGCGGTGAAACAAGACGGCTTGAGCTGCTGCGTCGCTGCTTTTATTTCAAGGTCAACAAAGCACTCAGCCGCGCCAAGAAAGGCCGAGAAAAATCCTGGCAACGGCAAATGCTGGAAAAGCTGACAGAGGAGTGGGGCTGGAGCCGTGAGCATTTATTATTGCTAGACGCTAGGCCCAAATGGAAGGCGCAGCATGTGATGAGCGAGCGCAAGACGGTGGTAGGCGAACTCACCAACAGCTACCGCTTCCTCATGGACTTTGCCCGCAAGACAGGCGCTGGCAGTGCTATCAATGCCGAGGAGCTTACAGTGCTCGGGCGCAAGTTATACGCCGCCTTTGAACGAAAAGCGGGCAAAATTGATTGGATAAACCCGGGGATTTCGCTAGACATCAGCGAAGAGCATCTAACCATTGTGTACCGTCAACGGGAGGCAGAACAGGGCGATGTTTGGATAGCCTACCCCCAGGCATTGATGGACACCCCCTACCGACCTAATCTGGCCATTAAGCAGAGCCGCAACTTAATGGAGCTGCTGGTGTGGTGCCACTGCAATGGTATTTTAACACCCAGCACTAAACTGGAAATTGTCGCGCGCGCCAAGGAAGTATCAAATGTTGAGCTGCGCCAACTCATCGAGCTAATGAATCAGTGGCTGCAACTGCCGCTGCCACCCGCCGCTCATGAAGACTTCCAAAAACAGGCCCTTGTGAAGAAAATATTGGTGCTGATAAATTTAGGCGCCAAGCCTCAACAACACTTACAACAACAAGGTATTCATCGCCTGAGTGACAATGCCGACGCACTAGGCAACAGTGGCCTAAAAGAAAACCTTGTGATGGCGATCGACCTCTGCGCCATTAACAGTTGGAACGAAGTGAGCACCCGAGGCTTCCACAGTGACGCCCTGCTTAACAGCCTGGTGCATTATCTGCAGATAATATCCTCTGTTGAAGACCAGCCCTTACCCGAGCTTGTCTTTAAATGCTTCACCCCTACTCGCGGTGCGGCCATTGGCCAGCGCATTGAGCAGCTGTTTAACGACATCGCCAATTGCTACTATCGCGGCCAAAACTGCTCGCCCCACGCTCGCTACATTTTTGAGATGAAAAGTGAATATTTTGTGTTGCAGATCACTGGCGGCCAAGCCAGTATTAAGCGCTGCGCAACAATAGCGCTCTTAGTAAAACATCTAAGCCAGCCACAAGTGAATCACAGCCCAATCGTGATCGACCGGCACACTTTGCAAAACCATGTATTGAATGTGATCAGTAAAACCGTTAACGCTCCAGATCTGGCGGTGTTCTACCAAGCGGAAACTCACATAGCGACACTATATGTGGTGGACGAAAAAGGCTCCCTGTTTACGACACGGATACCTTTTGCCAACCCCAAGGCGCTGCTACAGCCAATGCACCGCTTTATTCGTTCAGCCATCGAAAGACAAAGCTTGGAACGTGTGGACTTGCCCGCTACATTTGGTGTGCAAACTGTCGACTTCTATGAGCTGCTGAACGAAAAGAAAGGGCCCCGCGCAGAGCGCTGTCATGTCAGCACAGACCTTAATCAAATTGCCTTCTTCAACATCCAGGCAATTGCAGAGCCCGGCCCAGACGGCGAGATCATGTTTAATATTTACTGTGATCAACAGGAATTCATTGGCTTAGACTTGGCCGAGGCTCTGTACAAGGCCGTGGCCAGCTATGTTTTGTCGCGCCGCCAGAAGCGAGAGCGTTACCCCTGCTACATTACCGACTTAGACCTTTCCCAGTGCAAAAGCCTGTTGGACACTCAGGGCGAGCTGCAGGTGTCCCACTATTTGAAGATAAAAGCCCAGTTGGAAAACAAGCTAAATCGAGCGTTGCTTGAACTCTAGGCCCAATTTAGTGTAACGGGAGACTCAGACTGCTCGCTCAACACTCGGTTGAGGAGGTTGTTCAAGGTTTCATCCGTGGTGGTGCAAAACCAGCCATCATCACGATATTCACAGTGATAACCACCCGACTTTGCCGCCACCCATATTTGCAGAAGCGCCACTTGTCGAGAAACAATCACTTGAGTATTGGAGTCTTCACAATCAATGGTCAGCAAACCACCCGTGCCTTCGTAATCTAACTCGGCACTGCTCTCTTCCATCGCCTCTTCAACGGCGTCTTCAATGGCGACAAAAATGCGCTCTACTTCTTGAGTAAACTGGGCTTCATTCATGGTGATAACACTGGGCTCTGGGAATTTTATAGGCGCTCATTATGCCAGAAGCCAATACATTACGCCTGCTCACTTCACAAGTTGTTTGGCGACAGGGGTCTAGGTATACTGCGGCCTGTTCTGACTCGATGGCTTGCGACATATGACACACCCAATAAACACCTTTATCCGCTCTACTGCGCTGCTTGCCCTTGTGGCCGGCCTGCTTTTCAGCTTATCGGGCTGTGGCCAAAAAGGCGCGCTAACCTTGCCCCAAGACGACAAGGCGCCCATTGAGCAAGAGGCAAAATAAAGCCTTTGCCACACGCGACTGACTTTTCTTTTTATTTTGAGTGCCTGTTATGAATCCGTTTAACACCCGCAATGGCGAGTTGTTTGTTGAAAACTTGTCTTTGAACGCTGTGGCCGAGACCTATGGCACCCCCACCTATGTGTATAGCCGTGCCGCCCTGAGCCGCAATTATGAAGCCTATGCCGAAGCCTTAGGTGAGCATCCGGGCATGGTGTGTTATGCCGTGAAAGCAAATTCTAACCTGGCGGTGCTCAATGTTTTGGCACGCCTAGGCGCGGGTTTTGACATCGTCTCTATTGGCGAATTGCAAAGAGTATTGGCCGCCGGTGGCGAGGCGTCTCGCTGCGTTTTCTCTGGCGTCGGTAAAACCTCGGCTGAAATGCTCAGCGCACTTGAATTAGGCGTTCACTGCTTTAACGTAGAATCTGAACCCGAATTAGATCGCTTAGCCCAAGTGGCCGCCAAAGCAGGGCGTGTGGCGAATATCTCTCTCAGAGTTAACCCCGACGTAGACGCGGGCACTCACCCCTACATTTCTACGGGCCTGAAAGAGAATAAGTTTGGTATTGATATAGAACGTGCTCCTGCGGTTTATGCCCACGCTCGCACGCTGCCAAGCCTGAAAATTGTTGGCGTAGACTGTCATATCGGCTCGCAACTGACAGAAATTGCTCCATTTATTGATGCTCTGGACCGCATGCTCGGCTTGATTGACCATTTGTCGGCTGAAGGTATCGAACTCGAGCACTTAGATTTAGGTGGTGGCCTGGGCGTTAATTATCAGGGTGAACAACCCCCTGCCCCCGCCGAATACATGGCGGCGGTGAAAGCCAAACTGGGCCATCGCAAATTGGCCTTAGTCTTTGAGCCCGGCCGCTCCATTGCCGCCAATGCTGGGGTATTACTCACCCGCGTGGAATATCTCAAGCCAACCGCCAGCAAGAATTTTGCTATTATTGATGCCGCGATGAACGACAACATTCGCCCAGCACTGTATCAAGCTTGGCAGGCCGTACGCCCAGTGAATACCAGCACCGCCGACACTCAACAATGGGACCTTGTGGGCCCGGTGTGCGAAACCGGCGACTTTCTCGCCAAAGACCGCGCCCTAGCACTCAGTGAAGGTGACTTACTGGCGCTTATGGACAGCGGTGCCTATGGCTTTACCATGAGTTCTAATTACAACAGCCGAGGCCGTGCGGCCGAGGTAATGGTAGACTCCGATACTCTGCACCTGGTTCGCCAGCGTGAAACAATAGAAGATTTGCTGCGCGGCGAAACACTGCTGCCCTGATCGATAGGAAATTATGCGCATTCGCTTCACAAAAATGCATGGCCTTGGCAACGATTTTGTTGTGATTGACGGCATCAGCCAAAAAATTAAGCTGAACCCAGACAAAGTTCGCGCGCTGGCCGATCGACGCTTCGGTGTGGGTTGCGATCAAGTATTGCTGGTGGAAATACCCAGCTCGCCCGACGTTGATTTTGGCTATCGGATATTCAACCACGACGGCAGCGAAGTAGAGAACTGTGGCAACGGCGCGCGCTGCTTTGCCCGCTTTGTACAAGAGCGCAAGCTCACCGGTAAAAGTCGCATTGTGGTGGAAACCGCGGGCGGCCGTTTAACCTTGAATGTACAGCCCAACAATGACGTGTGTGTGGACATGGGAGTGCCGCAATTGGCACCCGATCAAATACCCTTTGTGGCCGATTCACAAGCTTCAGACTACAAAATTCCCTTCAGTGTGGATGTGGAAAGCTTAAACATTGGTGCGGTGTCCATGGGCAACCCCCACGCTGTACTAGTGGTAGATAGCACAGAAACCGCGCCGGTCGAGCGCTGGGGCAAAGCGCTCCAAGAACACAGCCACTTCCCACAAAAAGTGAATGCGGGTTTCATGGAAGTTGTCTCGCGCAGTGAAATACGCCTGCGAGTATTTGAACGCGGTGTGGGTGAAACTCTAGCGTGTGGCACAGGCGCTTGCGCCGCTGTAGTAGCCGGTCGTTTACAGGGTCTGTTAGACTCTAAAGTGAAAGTGACACTGCCCGGCGGCAGTATGCACATTGAATGGCAGGGTTCGCTACAAGACAGCCAGCACCCGGTATTAATGACGGGGCCAGCCAGTACGGTTTATCACGGCCAAATAAAAATTTAATAAACGAAGCTTTTTATGACAGATCAAAACCTGGCAGAAGCCGCGAGCGCACTCAGTGACGAGCAAGTAGCCCAATACTTGCTCAATAATCCGGCATTTTTTGTCAACAACCCCAATTTATTGGCCGACATCAGCCTGCCACACGACAGCGGCTCTGCTATTTCCTTGGTAGAGCGACAAGTGTCGGTGCTGCGCGAGCGCAACATGGACATGCGCCACCGCCTGAGCAAGCTCTTAGACAATGCCCGCGATAACGACAAACTTTACGAGAAAACCAAGCGCGTAACGCTGGCCATGATAGAAGGCCTAGATTTAGGCGACATAGTGGACGCCCTGCGTTACAGCTTTGACAACGAATTTGAAATTCCCTACACCACCCTGATTCTCTACGGCGACCCAAACACTGTACCGGCTAGCGAAGCCCGTGTGCTGCCCATAGACGAAGCCCGTGAGCACATCGGCGCCCTGATTAAAGCCAATAGAGCCAGCTGCGGCGTGATTCGCCCTGAAGAGCAAGACTTTCTCTTTGGTCGTGACAGCGCCAAGATTGGCTCCGTGGCCACCGCGCCTTTAATTCACGGCAGCACCTTTGGTATGTTGGCCATTGGCCATGAAGACCCACAGCATTATCGATCAAGCATGGGCACACTCTTTTTGAGCTACATTGCCGAAGTTTTGAATCGCCTGCTACCCAAGCACTTGCCCCGTTAAGCTTGTGAACAAAGACACAGAGAACCTGCCCTTCGCAGCGGAACTGAGTCAATTCAGCGATTATTTACTCAGCGAGCGCCAGCTTTCACCCCGCACTCACGACGGCTATTGGCGAGACCTAAACAAGTTTCGCCACTATTGCCACGAGCAAAACATTAGCGATGTGGGCACACTGTTGCCACACGATGTCCGCCAATGTTTGGCCTTATTGCACCGCCGAGGCCTAGGCGGCAAAAGCCTCCAACGATGGCTGTCTTCCCTGCGTTCCTGGTTTGAATTCTGCCTTCGTCGCAAATTGATTAAAAACAACCCCGCCGCCGGAATACAAGCGCCAAAATCACCGCAAAAACTGCCCAAGACCTTAGACGTAGATCAAGTGAGTCAGTTTGTGGAAGTGGGTGGAGATGACACCTTGAGCAAGCGCGACGCCGCCATGCTCGAACTGATGTACAGCTGCGGTTTACGCCTAGCGGAATTATCTGGTTTAAATTGCGTAGACATTGACCTTCGAGAAGGTTTGGTCACGGTGAGGGGCAAGGGCAATAAAACACGCCTGCTGCCCGTGGGCGCGCAAGCCATTAATGCCTTACAGAATTGGCTGGGCGAGCGCTCACAACTGAAAGGCACTGTAAGCTCGGCCTTGTTTCTGAGTAACAGGGGCACACGCCTAAGCCGCCGAGCGGTGCAACAGCGCTTTGCGCAATTGAGCCTAGCTCAAGGCATGGACAGTTCGGTTAACCCTCACATGCTGCGTCACTCTTTCGCCAGCCATTTGCTGGAGTCGAGCGGCGACTTGCGCGCCGTGCAAGAGCTGTTGGGGCACGCCAACATATCAACCACCCAAGTGTATACACACTTAGATTTTCAACACTTAGCGAAAGTGTATGACAGTGCCCACCCAAGAGCCTCAAAGAAACCTAAATAGGTCGACTGCCATAACGGCTGCCCGGTTTTTGAGGGGGGTCTGCAGTGACGTGGGCTTGCACGTGATCTATTTCGCCGCCTTGGGCCAAATAAGCCGCCACCTGGTCATCTAACTCAGCCCTTTGACGCTGACGCGACGTAAGGCTGTGATCATCGATACCAGCGTCTTTAGTGCCGGAGTATTCTTTCTCCAACACGGGGGTTTCAGCACCGGCTTCTACTGAATTAGAAGCCTCGGTGTTATAAGGGGTTTTACTAGCCATATCTCCACCTGAATTAACGAAATCAATTCCAAGCTTTGTTTCTTTCCTAGGCTATCTTTTATAGACCAAGTGGCCAAAATTTCCGACCACTTTATTAGGCTAATTTGCTCTTAAGCGCAGGCTTTCATAATTCTGCGTTATTAAGCACTCTTAGACCGCGTCACTGCCGGTTTCGCCAGTGCGAATACGAATGATTTCATCCATAGGCGTGATAAAGATTTTGCCGTCACCAATTTTTCCAGTTTGTGCCGCGCGGGTAATGGCTTCAACAGCCTGCTCAACCATAGAGTCATCAACGGCCAGCTCAAGCTTAACCTTGGGCAAAAAATCAACCACATATTCAGCACCACGATACAACTCAGTGTGGCCTTTCTGGCGACCAAAACCCTTCACTTCAGTGACGGTCATGCCCTGTACGCCCACTTCAGACAAAGCATTGCGAACATCGTCCAGCTTAAAGGGCTTAATTACGGCGGTTACTAATTTCATTTTGGGGAATTCCTTTGGGCTTTTATTTTCGACTAACCATACACTTTTCAGGTCTGGAAATACAGCCAACAAAAAACCCGATCAGCAAGCTGACCGGGTTTTCGTTGACGATATTAAAGGGTGTCTGCCCTGGGAGAAATTACTTGCTGGTGAACTCTGGGTAAGCTTCCATACCACATTCAGCTATGTCTACTCCGTCGTACTCTTCCTCTTCGGTAACCCGAATGCCGGCAACCGCTTTGATGAGACCCCAAACAGCCAAGCTAGAGACAAATACCCAGCCAAAGATTGTTAGAGCACCAATCAACTGGCCCGAGAAGCTTGCGCCACCGTCAGCAGTCAATGGGTTAGTCACAGGTACCAACATCAAGCCTAGGAAACCTACAACACCGTGTACTGAAATGGCACCAACGGGATCATCAATTTTTAGCTTGTCCAAGCCCAAGATAGCAAACACTACCAAGATGCCGCCCAGGCCGCCAAACAAAGTGGCTTGTAAAGCTGTAGGCGTAGAAGGCTCAGCGGTAATGGCAACCAAACCGGCCAAGGCACCGTTAAGGGCCATGGTTAAGTCGGCTTTGCCAAACAAAATGCGCGCAACTATTAATGCCGCGATCAAACCGCCCGCGGCCGCCGCGTTGGTGTTCATAAACACAACCGCTACTGAGTTCGCAGAATCAACGCTTGAGGTTGCCAATACAGAACCGCCGTTGAAACCAAACCAACCCATCCACAGAATGAACGTACCTAAAGTAGCCATCGGTAAGTTTGCACCGGGAATGGCGTTTGCACTGCCGTCGGCATTGTACTTGCCTTTACGTGCGCCCAGCAGTAATACACCCGCTAGAGCAGCCGCAGCACCGGCCATGTGAACAATGCCCGAACCTGCAAAGTCAGAGAAGCCTGAATCGCCTAGGTTGTAAAGACCAAACACATCTTTGCCGCCCCAAGTCCAAGAACCTTCAAGCGGATAGATAACACCGGTCATCACAACCGCAAAGGCCAAGAACGCCCACAACTTCATGCGTTCAGCCACAGCACCGGAAACAATCGACATCGCCGTTGCCACAAATACTACCTGAAAGAAAAAGTCTGCAGAGGGTGCATAAGTAGCAGGCTCTTCAGCGCCAGTAACGCCGTCGCCAACAATACCGCCTAAGAAGAAATCGGCGCCGCCATACATAATGGTGTAACCGCAAATCATGTACATGGTGCAAGCAATTGCGTAAAGCGCCACGTTTTTAGTCAAAATTTCAGTGGTGTTTTTAGAGCGAACTAAACCCGCTTCCAACATGGCGAAACCTGCCGCCATCCACATAACCAAGGCACCACATATCAAGAAATAAAAGGTGTCTAGCGCATACTGTAATTCAAAAACTTGGTTTTCCATTTTTGTTCTCCGATGGAATTATATTTAGGTTTAAAGCGCGTCTTCACCGGTTTCAGCGGTACGAATACGAATAACCTGCTCAAGCGCGGAAACAAAAATCTTGCCATCGCCAATTTTTCCGCTGTGTGCGGCATTGCTAATTGCTTCAAGCGTGCCTTCTACTTGATCGTCGGCAACCGCAATTTCCAGCTTAGTTTTCGGTAGAAAATCAACTACGTATTCAGCTCCACGATACAATTCTGTGTGACCTTTTTGACGACCAAAACCTTTCACCTCGGTCACTGTGATGCCCTGCACCCCCATTTCTGACAGCGCTTCGCGCACTGCGTCTAGCTTGAAGGGCTTGATAATTGCCGTGACTAGTTTCATGACATTGCTCCAGTTAAAAAGTTAGCCCCACCGGGGGTATTATTATTGTGCTTAATTAAACAATCTTTGTTGAATAGCTTTTGTTGACCTGTTGAGCCTTTGTTGAATAGATTCTTGAAAAAAACCTTCAACAAAAGCGGCTGCAAACAGCGCAACCGCCTTTAGAAACACTTACAAATCGAAAGATTTGCTCAGGCTGAAAATAATAGTTTCAGTGCCGTCGTTGGTTTCTAGATCAAGGTCTTCATCGTTAATGACGATAGAAACACCCGCGTCGAAGCCACCAATTTCAGTGCCGTAACCCAGCTCAACATAGCTGCCGTCGAACTCGTCACCAAAAGAACCGTACTTACCGTAGAAGCCATTCTTCTCGATAGTGATAGCGGTGAAATCGTAATCCATTTCAGGGCCATCGAAGTTGTCGTAGGTACCGAAGCTGTATTCCAAGCTGACGATGCCAAAAGAAGCGCCCAGGTTAATTTCTTCGTAAGTATCGTCAAAATCACCGGTGTAGTAGTAACCAGTGAAACCGGCGCTCAAACCTAAGCCGTTTTCCAGCTCAAGACCGTAACCGCCGTATACATCTACTTCTAAGCCATCTTCAACATCAGCAGCCCAAGTGCCTGCGTAGAAACCACCCTGTTCAAAGTCAACGCCGCCATTAGTGGTCGCGGTAGTGTTCTGAACGATGCCGCGATAAAAGTAATCTGACATCACACCAACGTTGGCTGAAACATCGGCCATGGTGGCACTAGAGGTAGCGGCTAAAACAGCACCGGCGATTAAAGACTTTGTAAAAAATTTCATGCTTAGCTCCTAATGAGAATGATCTGTATGTGCAGCGCCGTTTATTGTCTGGTTGTATCGGCGTTGACGTGAAAATGCTTGTTCACGATAAGCAGGACTTTTGCATAGACTGGGCCAACTTAGAAAAAATCATATTAAACAATGACTTATCACAGAATCTCGGGTTTTGCTCCAAAATTGGGCAGGGCCTAAAATAGCTGTGCGCACCAAAGGCGCGCACAGGTTTTGAACAGCGCACCAATATTGGGACAGATTTAGCAGCCTTATGAAGGTAGTAAAAATTGCACGACTTTGGTGCTGGAAACGAAACAATGAAGGGCGGATAATTACCCCCTACTATTTATCGCGAGTTATAGAATCATGTTGTCTCTACTGTCTAAACAAATATTTGAAGAAGTAAATAAAGCCTTTTCGCACCAAGCAAGTGCGGAAGACGGCCCCAAGCTGCAAGCGGGTATTGAAGCGATATTGAGAAAGTTGAATTTAGTGACGCGGGAAGAGTTTGACGCTCAAGCGGCGGTGTTGTTGCGAACTAGGGAAAGGCTAGAAGCTTTAGAAGCTAAAGTTACTCTTGCTGAAGTTAATGGGGCTGAAAAACAGTAAGGCTGAGCTTGATCACAACGCGGCGATCAAGGGCAATACTTCTGGGTGAGCTTCAACCAGCTTAAGTAAAGTTGCGCTACCTTGGTCTGGTTTGCCCTTGTCCTGCTCCCAGCGTTCCAGCGTTCTTGGGCTGGTTCGTAGCATCGACGCAAACAAAGGCCGCGAAACGTTGAGCCGCTCTCGAAGTTCAACGATTTCCGCAGCCTTCATGGTCAGCCGTGGCTTTTCTTCTATAGAGGTATTTCGCAGGGTAATTTTACCTTCACGAGACGCCTGCAGATCATCAATTCCTTGCATTAACTCTTCGAACATATTTCTGTCAGTCATTTTGAACGCCTCAGTTTAATTTCATTCTCCAGAGCAGCTCGGAACACCTTCTTTTGTGCCTGAGTGAGATCGGCTAACTCGCCTTTGCTGTAGACAAGAAACATCCAGAACTGATCACCCTCATCGAAGTAATAGTAGATGACCCGTATGCCCCCGCGTTGCCCCTTTCCGCGCCATGAATCAGCCCAGCGAATTTTACGAAGACCACCTGTACCTGCAATGGTGTCGCCTTTTCGCGGGTTGTTTAAAAGCGCTTGCTGTAAAGCCGCGTAATACTCATCTCCTAAGTAGTGAGCTCTATATTTCGTGAAGGAACTCATTTCTACGAATACTGCATCCATTCACTGTACTCCATTTGCGTACCTTTTGACAGCTCAATTTAGACCAGCACGCATAAGCACACACTAGAAAAATCAGGCACCACTCAACAGGTAGGATTTAACGGGACAAACTAATATCGACTCTGGCAATCTAAACCTCTATACCCTAGTGCTTCAATGAGGTGAGGGTTGCTTATCCGTTTCACGCCCTCCAAATCGGCTAGAGTTCTGGCTACCTTCATGACGCGGTGCTGGGCCCTTGCTGATAGCCCCAGCTTATTGGCCGCGTTTTCCAACAGTTCAAGCTGC